>VTLG01004048.1_pt1 | contig 43870 bp, 68 predicted proteins | sample 4694571 | NCBI WGS metagenome assembly VTLG01 (sample SAMN12604809, study PRJNA352737) | marine metagenome | biome: ENVO:00000447; feature: ENVO:00000209|ENVO:00000569|ENVO:01000036; material: ENVO:00002151; isolation source: viral sequences binned using virsorter ...
ATGAAGGAACAGCATAAGAGTATGCCGATCAATATTGATCGACAGTCTCGTACAACCTTCGGTGGTAGGAAACGTTAATTTTTTAACAATTCAACCAACGAAATTTATATAAACCGTAGACTACGTAAAGTAGTTTACAATTGGAGAAAACTATGGCTAATCAAAGTACGACAGGTTTCGGATTGAGACCTCTCAGAAAAGTGGGTCAGACTGACAATAACGCCGGTTTAGGCGAATGGAAGAAAGCTGCATCAACAACAGCAATCGACCATCATGATTTAGTGTTATTAGCAGCTACAGGATACGTTGTCGTTGGTACGGCAGGTATTTCAGTAGTTAATGCACTAGGTTCACTAAACGGCGCTTTTTATACTGATCCGAGTACACAGAAGCCAACATGGTCCAACTGGGCGCCTAATAATGCTGCAACAGACATGACTTGTCTCATCAATGATGATCCACAACAAATGTATGAAATGCGGACAAACCTAACATCACTTACGCAAGCTGATGTAGGAGGTACTGCACCAATCGTTGACAACGCAGGTTCTGGATCCCCGAATTATATTTCGGGTTTCACAATCGGTGCTGCAACAACTGCAATAAACCAATTGAAGTTATTAGGCATATCTAGAGACACGCAGAATCAAGACGTATCCGTAGACGGAAGTGTATGGAGAGTCATGTTATGTAGTCACATTCTAGGTAATAACATAGCTGGAATATAAGGAGTATAAATCATGGCAATATCACGTAATCAACTAGTTAAAGAACTAGAGCCAGGTTTAAATGCTTTATTTGGCCTGGAGTACAAACAATACGAAAATCAGTCGGCGGAAATTTACGTCACTGAGTCATCTGACAGAGCTTTTGAAGAAGAAGTTATGTTGTCAGGTTTCGCTAACGCATTAGTAAAACCAGAAGGATCTGGAGTTGCTTTTGACCAAGCGCAAGAAACTTTCACAGCAAGGTACACTAACGAGACAATTGCTCTCGCTTTTGCACTAACTGAGGAAGCTATTGAAGATAACCTATACGACAAACTGTCTTCTCGTTATACAAAAGCATTGGCAAGATCGATGGCAAACACTAAACAAGTGAAAGCAGTATTTCCTCTGATTCAAGGGTTACCGACAACGGATAACTATGATTCAGGTGATAACGTTTCATTATTTAGTACTGCACACCCTACGTTAGCAGGAGTATTTTCAAATACTCTTACTACGCAAGCAGACCTTAACGAAACTTCATTGGAGCAGTCTTTAATAGACATCGCTGCAATGACGGACGAAAGAGGATTAAAGATTGCTGCTAAAGGTGTGAAGATGATTGTCCCATCTGCTAATCAGTTCACTGCTGAGAGATTGATGAAATCTCAAGGTAGAGTTGGAACGGCTGACAATGATATCAATGCAGTTAAATCTATGGGTATGATTCCTCAAGGTTATAGAGTGAATAACTACCTAACAGATACAGACTCTTGGTACATCATTACAGATGTCCCTAATGGGATGAAACACTTTGACAGAGCTCCTCTTACTACTAAGATGGAAGGGGACTTTGATACTGGCAACGTTAGATACAAAGCTAGAGCAAGATACGTTTTTGGCGTATCTGACCCTAGAGGTATCTTCGGTGTCGAAGGTGCGTAATACCGACTAAAACTATATTAATGGGGCGGCCTCAAAACCGCCCCATTTTGACTATAAAGACAGAAATTACCTATGAAAAACTTCCGAGTACAGATTCGATACCATGGCTATTATGCTGACTTCACTGTTAAAGCTGAAGATACAGCTAAAGCTATTGAAAATTCTATCCTTGACAAACTGGGAAAAAATGAGGTAAAGTTCGAGTCTGATGGATTTACCAGTAAAAAAGGTAAATGGATAACCTATGAGGAGGTTAGTAATGACCGAAGACCTATATACACAAAAGAGGTCCTTGGAACTAGAGTGGCAACAGGAGCACCTGAAGGAAGGTAGATATACTTTGCATATGGGACATATCGACAAAAAAATTCAGGAAATTGTTAAAGAGATTATTGCTCGAGAATTTGAAGAAGCTACTCGTAGAGATAAAATCTCAGAGGCCGAGGCCCAAGTTTCGATAGCCACTTAAGCGCTATCACCGAAATCAACTTTTCACTACAGGATACCTTGCGCTCTTCGCAAATTTAAGTTATAGATTAATCACTATACAATTATTTATTGGGTATGAACGCGTATAGTCGACGGCCTAGAGATCATACTCACATTAACTAGGAGGATTATAATTATGGCAAAAACAAACTTTTCGGGACCTATTACAACAGGACCGATACAAGTCAATACAGGTACTACTATAGGTACAAATGTAAGAGACGCAGCATGGGTAACTAATAATGCTACGTTTCCAGTTACTTATGCTAGTTTCGTGGTTACAACTGATGCTAACAGATTAGCTGTTACTGGCTCTAATGGAGTGGGTACAACTTCTGTTACATTGGTAGATTCTACTCAGAATGTTCCAGGCATTACGTCTGTGGGTGGTTTTGAAATGGCATCTGCGATAACTCTAACATCATCTGGAAATGATTCTGCTCTTACAGCAACCATTACTGGAACCGATGTTTTTGGTAACGCACAAACTGAAGGTTTAACAATGGCTAACGCCGGCGTTGCAACTTCAACTAAGTCTTACAAAACTGTAACAGCAATTGATGTTTCAGGAGCAGGTACAGTAGGAACGTTAGAAGTGGGAATTTTAGAAACAGCCCAAGTAACGGTACCATGTAGATCTTTATTCAACGTAACACCGTTGGGTCAAACATCGAGTACAACTGATAAGAACTTAGCTAACAATATTGTGATTCCACCATTTTCAAGAATTACAAATTTGTTTTTTATGACAACTACAGCATTTGATACTGCTGGTCTTGATATGCAGATTGGAGCAAATGTTGCGCAAGCAGCGGGTGCTACTTTAAACAGTTTCGACCAGGACTATTTTGCTGGTGATACAGCCAATGAAACGCAAGCTGTTGGTAACTGGCATATTCCGGTTTACTTCGATCAGAGTCAAGCTCAAGCAACTAATTGCTTGAATGTATCTGATGATGATGCAAGTGGTTATGAAATAGATAAAGCGGTTGCAATCACAGTAAACACTGATGATACTTTAACTGCTGGCCAAGGCTATTTATATATAGAGTGGTCACAGAAGGTTAACGCGACTAACTAATAAATTATTCTAAGCTCCTTCGGGAGCTTAGAAAATTAAAGGATTGAATTATGGCAAATGTATCAGACGTAAAAGCGAAATTTTTTGAACCACAAGGTCTCGATGCTGATAAAGTATCTGCATCAGGTTCGGCTACAACTTTAGTTATAGCTGACGGAGGACCTTACGGAAATGTTACGGAAACAATAACTTTATATTCAAGTGCGAATAATAGTGGAAATACTTTCACCATTACAGGAACTGATGGAAATGGAGATGCTCAAACAGAGGATGTTACAGGTCCTGGAGCAGGTGCAACAGTAAATTCTGCAAATAAATATTTGACGGTTACAAGTATTGTTTCTGATGGAGCTATTGCAACGGATATTCAAGCAGGAATATTGGGCACAGGAGCACTTACTGGAACTGTGTTCGCAGGAAGAACAAGAATCAGAGGAATGACGGGTACAAGTAAAGCTTCTGCTGGAAATGTAGTTTTTAAAAATACTTCCATAACAGGAACGAGTTTATTAACAATTCCTTTATCCGGTGCAGTTGAAGATATAGACCCTTACATCCCTGATAATGGAGTATTGTTTTCTGCAGGCGCTTATATAAATTTAACCGCCGCTTCTATCACAGGTTTGACAGTGTTCTATGACGGGTAGGGTTGGATGGCTAACACTACTTCTCAAGGATATACTTTCGATAAAACACTTCCGGTTGACGAAATCATAGAAGAATCTTACGAACGTATTGGACTTCAAAACGTTTCAGGTTATCAGCTCAAGACAGCTAAACGATCTTTAAATCTTTTATTTTCTGAATGGGCTAATAGAGGTTTGCACTATTGGGAAATAGCAAATCAAGGATTTACTTTAGTAGAAGGACAAAATGTTTATACTACTTATCGTTCCCCTCAAGATGGTGCTTCTCACGGATTAACTACAACCTTATCTGCCGGTATTAATGCATCCGTTACGGATATTCCTTTAACAGAAGTTAAAGACATGCCTGGTGTAAATCAGGGTGGAGGAACAATTACAGTAGGATCTGAAACAATTAGATACACTGGAAAATCTGCTACTACTGGTGCCGCAAATCTTACGGGAGCTATTCGTGGCTCTAATGGTACGACGGCCGCTACTCATTCAAGTGCTGATGCGGTTACTCAACATGCTACAGGAATGGATAATATATTAGAAGTTAATTATAGAATTACTTCTACGGATATTGATTCTCCTATGACTGAAGTAAGTCGATCCCAGTATCAAGGCTATTCTAATAAAAGTGCTAAAGGCACACCTACTTCTTTTTTTATTCAAAGATTTATTGATCGAACTACTTTAACAATTTATTTAACTCCAAGTGCGGCAGTAGATGGAAATAAATTAAATTTATATTATGTACGAAGAATTCAAGATTCAGGGGCTTATACAAATGCAGTTAATGTACCTTATCGTTTTGCACCTTGTATGACAGCAGGATTAGCATTTTATTTATCACAAAAAAATGCTCCTCAAAGATCACAAGAAATGAAACTTTATTACGAGGATGAATTGGCTAGAGCCATAAAAGAGGATGCGGATATTACAAGTACTTATATCGCTCCTAAGGTCTACTATCCTAATGCTTAATTATGACTACATTTGCTTCAGGTAAACATGCACTTGCTATATCGGATCGCTCTGGTTTAGTTTTTCCTTATCTAGAAATGGTAAGGGAATGGAATGGAGCATGGGTACATTTTTCAGAATTTGAACCTAAGCAGCCTCAATTAGAACCTAAACCTACAAGTGCGGATCCTCAGGCTTTACAAAGAGCTAGACCGGCACGAGTTGCTTTTGCTACACCAGCCCCTTTAAATAATAATCCATTTACAACGGAAGTAGGAACTACCGTTATTGTAAATCAAAATAGACATCAACGATCTACGGGAGATGCAGTTAGATTTTATCAAGTTAAAAACCCTGTAGGGGGAGTTGCTATTTCTACTTTTGAACTTAGTACAACTTTAGCTACAACTATTACCGCTACAGATACTTCTATTGTATTAACTGATGGTTCAGAGTTTCCTACATCAGGATACATTGTTATTGAATCCACTAATACAGATGCCAATACTGTTGAGTTTGGAAAAATTACTAGTGAAACTATTAAATATACGGGGAGAAGTACGAATACTTTAACGGGCTGTACACGAGGAACAGCGGCTCCTTCTTACGGAGTAACCCCTGAATCTACAAACGCGGTGGCTCATACTTCAGGAGAAAAAATTTATGGATCATATATAATAACCAAGATTGACAGTACTATTCCTTATGCAGGAGAACCATCAACATTACCTGTGAGTGATAGTTTTAGTTTTACTTTAGCCAATGCGGCTAGTAGTGTAGAAACAGGAGGAGGTTTTTTCGTTTTCGGTGGACCTGTCAACGATAGATCATAATGTTTAAATTTATTAAAAAATTATTTGGTAAAAAAGAGGTTTCAATAGTAGAACCTCCTAAGCCAAAACCAACTCATTGCACTGTTCATTCAAGATATATGAAGAGTTGTTCAAGTTGTAATACTATTGTACAAAGGGGATATTAATTATGGCAGGATTTACATACACAACTTTAAAAGCAGCGATTCTAAATTATACTGAAACTGATGCGAATGTTTTGACTACAACTATTGTAGATCAGTTTATTGAAAATGCAGAATTTAGAATTTTTTATGATGTTCCTAGTGATAATAATAGATTTACTAGCGAAGGAAATTTAGCTGTTGATGATAATACTATTAATGTTCCAGGATTAGGAACCAAAGGAAATACTGGAACAGTATTTGTACGTGGGGTAGAAGTTTTTAATAGTACCTCCGCTACTACAGGCCCTGGAACCTGGTTAATTAAAAAGGATCAAACTTATTTAAGTGAGTATGTTAATAGACTCACTGGAACAGAAGGAGGTCAAAGCGACCAGGATGTTACAGGATTTCCTAAATATTATGCCATGTTTGGAGGGGCGACGGGAACTTCGTCCACTACTTCAGGAGGCCTTTATATAGCTCCTACGCCAGATGCTAATTATATGCATAGAATATATTATGACATGGTACCCAAGAGTCTAACTACTACAGCTACAACTTATATAAGTCAGTACTTTCCACAGGGGTTATTATATGCTACTCTCGTGGAGGCTTTTGGATATTTAAAAGGCCCTATGGACATGTTGACATTATACGAAAATAAATATAAACAAGAATTACAGAAGTTTGCAGGAGTGCAAATTGGAAGACGAAGACGAGATGATTATACTGACGGCACGGTTAGAATACCAATCAACTCTCCGTCTCCTTAAAAATTAGGAGAAAATTATGGCAATAGCATCAGTACTAACAAATTCATTCAAGACTGAATTATTAAAAGGATTACACAGTTTTGATACTTCAGGAGCAACACCTGCAGGAAATGTTTTTAAAATCGCTCTTTACAACAGTTCAGCGTCACTTGGCACTACTACAACTGCTTATACAACATCTAATGAATTAGCCACAGCAACTGGTTATACACGACCTGGAAATACTTTAACAAACACTGGAGTCGGTGTTTCAACAGTTACTTCTTTCACAGATTTTTCGGATACATCATGGACATCAGCTTCTTTCACAGCTCGTGGATGTTTAATTTATAATTCATCTACGGTTACTGGATTGACAACAGATGCTGCTGTTTGTTCTATTGATTTTGGAGGAGATAAAACTGTTTCTTCTGGAACTTTCACAATTCAATTTCCTACTAACGATTCTAGCTCGGCAATCATAAGAATTACGTCGTAAGGAGGTAAATCCTTATGGCTAACTCTTGGGGAGAATCTGGAACAACCTGGGGACAGGGTAACTGGAGCGAGCAAAATAATTACACTTTAACTTTAACCGGTTTATCCATGACGGGTAGTCTCGGTGAACCTGCAGCTTATTCAGAACAAGGATGGGGTCGTGCTTCCTGGGGTAATGAACCTTGGGGCGATAGTTATGACCCTGTTGTCGCTGTTTCTGGTTTTTCAATTACAGGAACCTTAGGCACTCTAGCTTATGCTCAATCAGAAGAAGGTTGGGGTAGAGATGAATGGGGTACAGGTAACTGGGGTGAAAATACTACCACAGTTGCACTCACTGATTCATTTGAAATAACTGCTGGGTTGGGTCCTAGTGGCTGGGGAATAGCTCCGTGGGAAGAAGAGGTTTCGTGGGGTGGCGATCTAACATTACAGACAACTCAATTATCTATTGCAGCCCCTACAGGTATAGAAGCAACATTAAGTTTAGGTACGCCTACAATTAGTAGACTAGACATGATTTTTGATATCACGGGTCCAGCTGCTATGTCAGCAGGCATTGGAACTTTAAGTATTAATAATGGCGCTGATCATAGTCAAGGATTAGCTAGTTTATTAATAACAGGAAGTTTAGGTACTCTTGATCATGAGATGGCTTATGATCTCACAGGTATAGAAGCTACACTTAGTCTGGGCACACTAACAATTACTTCTGTTGAACTAATTAATATTACGGGAATTCAAGCTACGGGTTCTCTTGGTTCGACTACTGTTACCGACATGGCTATCGGAGTAAGTGGACTGTCTATTACTGGTTCAGTAGGAAGTTTAACTATTACTGATATGACAGTAGGACTTTCAGGACTTGAAATGACTACTTCATTAGGGTCAGGGGGAGTATCCCCACTGTACTATAAAGATGTTGACATAACAGGAAATACTTCTTATACATATGTAAAACACGCAGGCGAATAGACAAATAGGAGAAAATTATGGCATCAAATTATACACCACTAGGTATTCAACTTATGACGACTGGCGAAAAAGCTGGTCTATGGGGTGGATTAACAAATACTAACTGGGACATCATCGAACAAATATCCGGTGGATATGTTATTCAAACTTTAAATGCAGCTGGCTCCGGTGCTAATACAACTACATTAGCTGTTTCTGATGGATCAGCAGGAGCTACTATGGCTCATAGAGTTGTTATTTTAGGAGCAGAAACTCCAGAAGCAATTACAGGGAATAAAATTGTAACTATTCCTGCAGATGTTCAAAATTTTTATTTAATTAAAAATTCAACTTCCGGTGCTTTCACCGTTGAATTTAAATATGCTACTGGTTCTGGTTCTAGCGTAACTTGGGCAGCAGCTGATAAAGGATACAAGATTTTATTTGCAAGCGGTAATGACGGTACTAATCCCGATATTATTGATATGGGAGTAGCTACTCTTACAGGGGCAGAAACTTTAACAAACAAAACTTTAACTTCACCAATTATTGGTACATCTATTTTAGATACAAACTCTAATGAATTATTAAAATTAACTGCTACGGGATCAGCAATCAATGAACTGACTCTTGCCAATGCAGCAACTGGAAATGGTCCAATAGTTTCTGCGACATCATCTGCAGACTCTAATGTAGATATTAATATTAATCCATTAGGATCAGGCGTTCTTAAATCAGGAACAGCAGCCGTTAAAATTGCCGGCACGGAAACTATTTTTATTCCCGCGCAAGCGATGTTCGGCACAACAACTAATGGAGCTGATGCTCAAGCAGTGGAAACTACAGCAACAAGACCTGAACTAAAAGTTTTAGATTTTGATGCAGGTACAGCAGAATATGCGCAGTTTTCTATTGCAATGCCTAAGTCATGGAATTTAGGAACGGTAACTTATCAAGTTTTTTGGAGTCCAGGTAATACTAATACAGGAAACTGTATTTTTGGTCTTCAAGGTCTAGCTACTACAGAAGGTGACACAGCTGATGCTGTTTTTGGAACAGCTATAGAAGTTACAGATGCTGGAATTGGAACTGTAGAAGACGTACAAATGAGTGCGGTCAGTTCAGCAATGACACTTGCTGGATCCCCAGCGGACGATGATTATTGCTTTTTTCAATTATATAGAGACGCAGCTGATGGTAGTGATACCTTTACAGGTGACGCAAGAGTATTAGGAATTAAATTATTCTATACAACGGACGCTGCTAACGACGCATAAATTTAACAGGAGGAAAGAAATATGTCTTTTGGTTATCAAATATTAGGCTTCGGAAGTGGCGGAGGTGCTGCCCCTGTCGATGTTGATTATTTAGTTGTCGCTGGCGGTGGCGCGGGAACTTATGGCGGAGGTGGAGCTGGAGGTTATAGAACTTCATTTCCCGGAGGAACAAAACTTACTTTAAACGCTGGCGAAGCAATACCTATTACAGTGGGAGGGGGAGGCGTAGTGGCTACACCAACAGTAACTGCTAGACCTGGAGCAGATTCAGTTTTAGCAACTACAGCTAGTCCCATTAGCTCAAGTGGAGGTGGTGGATCTTGCCCAGCTGTAAGTGTGCCTTCGGGTTGCCCTGCAATTCAAGGACAACCTGGTGGATCCGGAGGCGGTAGCCCAGCTGGAATTGGTGGTCACGCTCCTGGAATTGGTAACAAAGGAGGTTACACTCCCCCTGAAGGAAATGATGGAGGACAGGGTTTTGGTTTTGCAGGACAAGCTTGTTCTGAAAACGGTGGCGGCGGCGGTGGTGCTGGCGGTAATGGATCAAACGGTATGGGTCCTTACGGAGCCGGTGGTGCTGGAGGAGTTGGAGCAGGTGTACCAACAACTTTTATATCCCCTACATATGGAACACCCGGACCAAGTCCTACCGTAAGATATTTTGCTGGTGGCGGCGGAGGAAGAACTGTCGGTACAGCCCCTGGCCAACCTCCTGGAGGTTATGGTGGCGGCGGAGACGGCGACAGATATGGAGGCGGCCCCGGTTGTGGTGGAGCTTCTCCTTCTGGTCCCCCGTACGATGGAACAGTTAATACTGGCGGAGGAAGCGGTGGAATGGATACACCTGGAGCCAAAGGTGCTGATGGAATTGTTTTAGTAAATGGTCCTGCTGCAGCTAACTTTACAATAGCGCCAGGAACAAATACTGAAGTAACAAATCCAGATGGAACTAAAACTGCTGTTTTTACAGTTAGTGGAACCCTCCAACACGGTTAATCATGACTCATTTTGCAGAAATAGATTCTAATAATAAAGTATTAAGAGTAGTCGCTGCTTGCGACACTGATGTTGCTGCTTATGGTGGTGATCAATCAGAAAAAGCCGCTGAAAATTTTAGAAGAACTGTTCCTTTAAGTGTAAATGGAGTTAAATGGGTACAAACTTCTTCTACTTTTAGAGGACACCGTTGTAACGTTGGAGAAACGTTTGATGCAGCATTAAATATATTTAAAGGAGATCAACCTTATCCCTCTTGGACTTTAAATACGACAACTGGTTTTTATGAAGCTCCTAAAGCGAAGCCAGAAGGTGACATAGAAGACAAATACTTTATTTGGGATGAAGATCTTCAAGATTGGAAACTCGATCCTAGCGTTGATATCAGCGTTTAATAGAAAAATCCCTTTTTCTAAGGCTAATATTTAAAACCACAGTAATTCTATTTTTATTCTTTGAAGTTTGAGGATTAATTCCGTGTTGAAGAAATGCAGGAAAAAAACAAAAATCATCTTCTTCAGTCGCTATCTCCCATGTATTCCATGCCCATGAATTGGAAAGATGCTTGGAAGATAATATCTTAAGTAAATTGGGTCGCAACGCTGTAACATATTTCGCATAAGGTAAAGTATTTTCAAACTTAGTGGGAGTATGGTGCTTCTTATCAAATTGTAGGTAATGAACCGCACTAAAATCTACTTCGGGATGGTTATGAGAAGCCATATAATGAGACTTAGATAAGCAAGTATAATTAACCAGAGTAAAATCAAACTCCCAAGCAGCCGTAAGTTGCATATTCTTAAAAATATTTGTAATGACTTCTTTGTAAACAGGTAGAAGGGAATCAAACTTTACTTGATGATATCGTGGATTAGCAACATCGTCATGAGAATGATGCAGTACACTTTGTTTATCCCACTTATTTCGTGTTTTATTTAACTTAAAATTTTTTTCTATAGTGGAAACAATAGATTTTTTATCATAAGACTTGGGATCAAGTTTCGTCATGATAACAGGAGAACCGAATAAAGTGTGGGCTACCATTTGTTTTTGGGACACGATGAATTTTTAAATCTAACTTTTAAAGGCATGATACATTTACAAATTTTACATACTTTTATATGGGGTATTAAATATTTACATTTCATACAGATAGACATTCTTTTAACAATCTCTTGATGCTCTTTAGTCGACACTATTTTAAAATTAAATCTTTTAATCTAATTCTTAGTCTTGCAACGGTATCAATATATTGTTCAATTATTTTACCGAGCGTTTCGTTATGTAATTCACATTTTTCTATTCTCTCTTTCATATCTTGATTCAAAGCCACTTCAGATTGTTTAACCATTCTTTCCATCATGACTTGATTTTCTAAATCTATAATGTTTAATTCTAATTCCTTTATTTGTCTTAGGGGGTCTTTTATTTTCTTTTCGTCTTCGTTCATTTTTCTCCTATGGTTTTTTAAAGTCTGACGTTAATCCTAAATGAGGCCTTTTATCGTATAAATTTTTATCCGCACCAGGGGTTTCCGTATTATTATAGTGTAAAAAAACTTGTCCGCAATCTTTTCCATCGAAAGCCTCTCTCCAGTGTTCAAGATCACAACCCGAATAAACAAGCATGTCTCCCGGATTAAGATTAACTTGTACTCCTTTAGGAGCATCAGGTTTTATTGTATTTTTTCCCGGGTCCATGACATTATTAGATCCTGTTGGATCAATAAAAATAGGCCAGTTATCTCCTCCTAAAAATAAAGTGGTGGATACTTCACAACTAAATCTATCTTTATGTCTGTGTAAGACATCTCCTTTTTTATAAATTCTTGCATAAGAATAATTAGGAGTTAACTTTAATCCTGTTATTTTGGAAACCTTAGGTAATAATTTCGTTAACAAAGTTTCCATAGCAATGTCGGCGTAGTGGGAATAAGTTTCAATAACTTGAGGATCATTCCATACTCCAAAATAAGTTGTAAAGGGAGAAATAAATCTCTCTTTAAACATGGTTTGAGCCACTTGTCTTTTTAATAAAAAATATTGGTATAAAAAATCACTTATTTCTGGTGAAATAACATTTTTAACTACAATATATTTCTTTTTTTTAAATCTAGCTTTCATAATTTTTAATTGTATTTATCAAATTAAGTTTATTAAATCAACCTATTTAAAAGGATCTCCTGTATTCCACATAACTAGAGAATATCTTTTTCCTTTAACTACAGGGTGGACTTTATGATAAACAAAACTTGGAAAAACAACAAGCGAACCTCTGGGTGCTATTTCTTTGCATTTATACAAGTTAACTTTTTTTGATTTACTGTTGTCATTCAAATGAAATTCTAATTCACCTCCTTGATAGTCTTCGGGATGTGATAAATTACAAGTTACCGATAATTTTCTTACCTTACCATGTACGGATTGATTGGGTCTATTATAGGGTTCTTTAAAAGAATCACAATGAAAATCATAAAATTGACCTATTCCATATCTTGTAAACTGGCACTGTTCAGTACCATCCAATTGAAAATTCCATCCTGCCCTAGTGTTCGCTTCTCTAACATAAGGGAGGATTTCCCTATATATCCAAGGATCATCTAACCAAGAGATATTTGAATCTCTTACTTTTCTCAGTCTTTCTAGTTCTTTTTTGGTAACGGGATTTTTATTAAGGTCTCTCCCCTCTAATGGTACATCTCCTGTGAAAGCAATTTGATTAAATTTTTGTTCTCCATATTTTATAAGCTCGTCACAAAATTTAGGAGTCAAAACATTTTGAAAAAAATAGAAGTAATTTATTAAATTCATCTTTATATCTTTTTATTGCCTTTATAATAGAGTAAAGTAGTACAGTCAATGCATATTATAGAAAGATTTTCTAAATATCTAACAGCCATAGAATATCCTCAAGGGAGAACCTCTTGGAATATTGGGGGTATATTAAAGGATAAAAATGCTTTTTACAAATTTGATGTTAGAGATATGTTTAAACTGGAAGACGGTACCGCCGCTCAAACAGGAAGAACCGACACTAAAGCGGATAAGATGGTTTTAGAGTTTGCTGATCGGTGGGTAATTCTCGATGTTGAAGAACTTAATAAATATGTTATAAGTAATAAATTAAAAAAAGTTTATTTAGATAAAGTCATAGCAAACTTAGACTGGAATATAATACTATCGAAAGATTAAATGAAATTAGATTACATATATAGAAAGAAACTTTTTTCTTTAGAAGAAGTTAAAAAAATAAATAAAATTATAAAGAAAAACTATGATTCCTCAGCGACCGATGTGCCCGCAAGAAAAAAAATTAAAACTGCAGAGGTAAAAGTAGTTCCTTTTGAACCTTTAAAAAAAGAATTAAAGTCTTTAATTGATGTAATAAAAATATCGAACCAGAGATTTTTTGGTTTTGATTTGTATGAAGTCTTAGATAATCAATTGCTTAATTGGAATATATATAAAAAAACAGATGAAGTGGGATATGATTGGCATTGTGATAGAAGTCAGGACCATGCCTCGGATATTAAATTAACTGTAATTTTAAATTTGTCCGAAAAAAAACATGAAGGCGGACAGTTTTATTTAAATGAGTGTGGTGTAATTAATGAGATTTCAGAAGCCGGGGATGTATTAATTTTTAAAGCCTTTATGCCCCATAAAGTAGATAAGATTACCTACGGAGAAAGAACTACTTTAAGTTTCTGGTTAGAAGGACCTTGTTTTAAATAATGCCCTATATAAAAGAAAGTAAAAATTTTTTATCAAAAGAAAATATTGAATTTATTGAGAAGGTTATTTTAAGTCCTACTCTTCCCTATTATCTTGTTTCCTATAAAGAGGACACACGTATAGATAATGATAGTGTAACGTTTGGGCATTTAGTTCAGAATAGATTAGAATCCGAGTCTCCGCAAACGGCAGTAAAATCCCCTAATACTTATAATCAAACGGTAGATATATTAAATAATTTTTTAAAATCTATTAATCAGAAATGTTATTTTTTTACTCGCATTGTTTATAATTTAACGATTTATAATAAAAAGGAGGAGAAGTTTATTCATACGGACCACGATTATAAACATAAACAAATTATTATATATTTAAATAATGGTGATCCATTATCAAAGACTTGCATCTTAGATGAAAAGCACAAACTTATTAAAGAAATCACCCCTAAGAAATACACGGGTGTCTGCTTTGAGAACTTACCCCACTATCAGGTCCTTCCTAAATATGGCTATAGAGCTGTTTTAGTGGCCACTTTTATTTAAAAAAATTTTTTAGTAAGTTTTTATTATCCTCCCATATTTTATGGGACTAAGGTTTGGTTGATTGGTACTAAATCTTGTAGTATACAAGGCATAAAGAAGGCAACTATGCTACAAAAAGTAAACTTTTTACCCGGATTTAATAAGCAGGTTACTCCTACTGGAGCTGAAGCTCAGTGGACTGGGGGAGATTACGTGCGTTTTAGATATGGAACTCCTGAAAAACTAGGGGGTTGGGACCAATTAGGTGGCGATAATCTAACTGGAGCAGCTAGAGCCCTTCACCATTTTGATGATAACGCAGGAATTAAGTATGCTGCGATCGGTACCAACAGAATTTTATACGTCTATTCAGGCGGACAATACTACGACATTCATCCTATTAATAACACCATTGCAGGATGTGATTTTTCTACAACGGCAAGTCAGCCTACTGTTACAATAACTTTTCCTTCTGTGCATGGTATGTCAGAAGATGATATTGTTCTTTTAGATAATGTTACGGCGCCTCCGGGCTCAGGCTACAGCGATGCCGCTTTTGAAGATAAAAAATTTATGGCAACGTCCATTCCTTCCGCAACAACTATTACGATTACGATGGATTCTAACGCATCAGGAACCACAGCAAACGTAGGAAGTTGTAGAGCTCAAACTTATTATACCGTCGGACCAGCTCAAGAGTTGGGAGGCTTTGGTTGGGGTACAGGACAATGGTCAGGAACAGCATCCGGTCCAGCAACTACAACTTTAGTATCCACGATTGCAGCTGATGCTGCGGTAACCAGTGTTACCTTAACCAGTTCAGCAGCCTTTCCATCTTCAGGAACTATTAAAATAGGGAGTGAAGAAATTACTTATACGGCTAATGATGTAACCACAGGAATTGTAAGTGGAGGAGCACGGGCTCAAAATGGAACGACTCTAGCGGAACATACTGCTGGAGCAACCATTACTAATATTTCAGACTATGTGGGTTGGGGTCAATCTTCTACGGAAGAAGTAACTCTTGAACCCGGTATGTGGGTTCTGGATAATTACGGAACTAAACTTATTGCACTAATTTATAATAGTAAATGTTTTGAATGGGATTCAAGCGTAGCTAATCCTACTTCTAATCGAGCTACCGTTATTTCAGGAGCCCCTACGGCTTCAAGACACATGTTAGTATCCCCTGTTGATCGTCACTTAATTTTCTTTGGAACTGAAACCACGATTGGAACTGCTTCTACTCAAGACGATATGTTTATCCGATTCTCAGATCAGGAAAGTACAAGTGATTACACACCAACAGCAACGAATACCGCAGGCACACAGCGACTAGCGAATGGTTCTAAAATCATGGGTGCTATTCGAGGTCGAGATGCCATTTATATCTGGACCGATGCGGCTATCTTCTTAATGCGTTTTGTAGGTCAACCGTTTACCTTTTCTTTTGAACAAGTGGGAACCAATTGTGGATTGATTGGTAAGAATGCCTGCATGGAAGTAGATGGTACGGCTTTCTGGATGTCTGAAAACGGATTTTTTCAATACGCCGGTCAGCTTCAATCAATGCCATGTCTTGTTGAAGACTATGTCTTTGATGATCTGAATAGTACTTCGAGAAATTTAATTAACTGTGGTCTGAATAATCTTTTTGGAGAAGTGAATTGGTTTTATTGTAGTTCAGGTTCTAATGTTATCGATCGAGTCGTAACTTATAATTATTTAGAATCCGTGATGCTTAAGAAACCCATCTGGTATACAGGATCTTTACCTCGAACAGCGTGGGAAGATTCTTCTATCTATGATAAACCCCATGCTTGTTATTATAATAATGGTGATGATGCATCCTTTGATGTTGTAGGCAACACCGATGGAATTACTATCTATTATGAACACGAAACAGGGACCGATCAGGTGGATGCAGGAGGAACGGTAACTCCCATCCTCGCCAGTATTACTTCAGGAGATTTTGACATTACTCAGAAAAGAGCGGCACAAGGACAGCTTTTAGGAGCGCCTGACATTAGAGGAGATGGAGAATACATCATGAAGATCCGAAGATTTATTCCTGATTTTCTCAGTCAAACGGGAGACACTCGAGTCACTTTAATGGTGAGAGATTTTCCTAGTGATACCGCTGCAAGTTCTTCATTAGGACCCTTTACAATTAGCAGTTCTACTGCTAAAGTTGATACGCGCGCAAGAGCTAGAGCTATTGCGCTTAAAATAGAAAACACCGCGGTCTCTCAGGACTGGAAACTGGGGACTTTTAGGCTGGATATACAACCAGACGGGAGAAGATAATGGCAAGTTTATATGATATGTTGACCTTTAGAACCTTAAGGGATCAATTTAATACACCTGAATACTCAACTACACGACCAAGTGGAATAGACACTATAATGAATTACCAATATCCTGGTGATAATGACATCGACGCTACGTATGAAGCCGAAGATGCATTTTACCCCCCTCAACAAAATAAATTTAGTTTTCCTAGTATTTTAGGGCTAGCTAAAAAAGTAATTGAACCCAACACAAGAGAAGAAAATTTTGGCTTAGCCTCTTTTACACGGAACCCAACAACAGGAAGAGTAGCTGGAAATCCTATTTATGATGTTTTTGCTGGCGGTAATGTAGCAAGCGCTTTTGGTAAAGGAATGGGTAATAGAGGACAGAAAAGAATTGATACAATAGAAAATACTTTAAGAACTAAATATGATTTAGATGATGATGAAATAGCGCAAATTTACGCAGGAACTTATACCGGTCCTGTAAGACGGCAAACTCAATTAGTATCACGCCTACAAAATTTTAACCGACAATTAGCTAATTACAATAGAGCACTAGATAACTGGCAAGGTTCTGGTATTGATACACGTACTGGAGGCGACAACAGAGGATATGTAGGAGCTCAATTTGGAACAACGGGTTATGCAGATCCTGGTGTAGACGCTGAAGAAAACCAACCTTATAATAATCAAGGATATGGAGGAGCTCAATTTGATGGTGCTACAACTCGAGCTGAATATGACAGAGATCCAACCGGCTATTCCGGAAGTTTTAACAAAGGTGGAAGAGCAGGTTATCAAGAAGGATTACTTGTAGATGAAGATGTAAATATTGAAGGCCCAGGTTTTGATGTTAATGAAAATGTCATGATGGCTTCAGCACCTGATCCGATGGCTGAGTTAGAAGCGTTTTCATTAGAAATATTTAAAAAATCTTTTGAGCAATTAAATGACACCGAACGAGATATTTTATTTGACATGTTAAATGATCAAGCAGGTATGGATCCAAGCGAAGGAATAGCGAGTCTTGTTTAATGGCAAAAATTACTCAAGCTTTAACTCGTGCGAGTGCTGAATATGATCAACGAACCTTTCAATCTTTAGTTCGTGATCTAGACGGCGTCATTAATAAACTTAATACCACTTTTCAAGAAGAACTTAGACAGGAGATTGAAGCCATGAGCTTCTTTATCGAATAATGGCAGTTATTAATGAATACAAAATGTATGGAGTTACAAGTACCGCAGCAGAAGGACCTGTTAATTTATTTGGTACGACTCTAGTAAATGGAGTAGCCACTCAAAATCCATTAATTAATGAGACCTATATTGTAAAGTCTCTACATGTGACTAATAAATCAGGGGGCAATACGCCCACGATTACTATTACCAATAATGGTTTTCAAGTAATTAATACTCAAACTTTAACCGCTGCTACCAGCGTAGAAATTTTAACGAATCCCATGGTCGTCGAAGGCAATACTTTATTAACTTATACTACCGCAGGCACCGTGAGCGATGGAGTAGACATAACAATTAGTTATTTAAATATACATAAGGAGGTTACTATTTAATGGAACTTAAAGCAGCAAAAGTGACAACGACGATCAGTAATTTGAAAACAGGAGAGAAATATAAGACCGAAGAAGAGTGGAAAGCTAAGGGAATTGACGAAAAAGACATCCGCAGAGATGTCCATGTGTTAATGCCGAAGCTTGATTTGTTCGGTAAAACAAAGTAGGTTCAAAATTTAGGCGAAATTATGACAAAATCTATAGGTAAAAAATTAGCAAAAGCAGGAGGAGCAGGATTAACCGGTTGGACAGGCTGGGATCTTTACAATAATCCAGAGGCTCTCATGAATTTATTAGAAGCTATAAAAGCTGTGCCGATGAAAGAAGGCGGACCTGCACGACAACCCTATGGACTAGGAAGCTTTGTTAAAAAAATAACAAGACCTATTAAAAAAATTGTTAAAAGCCCATTAGGAAAAGCAGCTGCATTAGGTTTAGGAGCTTATTTTATGCCAGGCATTGGTGCCAAAGCATCAGGGGGATGGGGACCATGGCTTAGTAGAATAGGAGGTGCCTTTGGTGAGGGTAAATTCTTAGCTCCTTTAGTTAGAAATAAAGCAGGAGAATTTTCTTTAGGAAGAGCAGCTCTTTCAGGTTTAGGAGCGGCGGCAATTTCTACTCCTTTCATTCAAAAATTAATGAAGACAGGTCCCTATGAAGAAATAGAAGAAGAAACAGAAGATTGGGATATTCAACCGGCAAGTATTGCTAACATCATGGGACAAGCGAAAGATTATTATCGAAACTATGACCCTTATGTAAGTTCATTAAACTATATGCCAGCAAAAGAATTTGTTAATCCTCTTTTTTATAGTGCTAAAGGTGGACTCGCAAAATTAGCCAATGGTGGTAGTGTAGCCGAAGCTCAAGCAGAACAAATGTTAAAAATGGAATATCAAAAGTATCGTAACCAAGGCGGCACGATGTCTTACCAAGCATTTAAAATGCAAGTTTTGAAACAAGCTCAACAACAAGGACCCATGGCTCAGGGACAACCACAAATGATGAATAAAGGCGGAAGAACAGGTAAACAAGAAGGCGGCCTCATGGACATGGGCGGTATGGAAAAAGATTATAGAAACGAAGGAGGTTTTGTAGCTATCGGGGGTAAGGAAAGAGCTGATGATGTTCCTGCAAGACTGAGTAAAAATGAATTTGTATTTACAGCGGATGCTGTAAGAAATGCTGGCGGTGGAGACATCGATGCTGGCGCAGAAATCATGGAGAATATGATGAAAAATTTAGAAGCAGGCGGAGAGATTTCAGAAGAATCTCAAGGCGCTCAAGGTATGTATAACAATATGAAACAATTAGAAACAAGGATAGCATAATGGCATTACCAGGATATTTAGAAGACACAGCCAAAGACTATGCCCGACAGGCAACGGCAACGTATGGAACGAAATTACAACCTTCCACATTTATGGGGCCACAGTTTGTTGCTGGAGAAGATCCCCTACAAACGTCAGCGATTGCTAAAGCTCAGGCAGGTGTAGGAAGTTATGAACCTTATTTAACAGCAGCTCAGGCTAATCTCGGAGCAGCAGGAACAGCGCAAGCAGGTCTTGGAGCTTTAACCGGTGCCCAGGCATATCAACCTTTTATGTCACCTTATCAACAAGAGGTGATTGATACATCCTTAGCAGCATTCGACAAGCAAGCGGCACAGCAACAACAAGCTTTAAGAGATCAAGCGCTCGGAGTTCCGGGTGCCTTTGGCGGAGGACGTGAAGGCGTTCAACAAGCTGAATACATGGCAGGCAGTGATTTAAATCGAGCAGCTCTACAAGCACAATTAATGCAACAAGGGTTTGGTCAAGCTCAAAGCGCAGCGCAACAAGCTTTCGCTAATCAACAAGCCATTGCTCAAGGTCAATTAGGATTAGGCTCCGCACAAATGGGCTTATCTAATTTTGAAAGAGCAGGTATGGGTGCAGACATTGGAGCTCTTGGACAAATGGGAAGCTTAAGACAAGGACAAGCTCAAGCTCTTCTTACTGCCGATCAACAAATGAAACAAGCACAAGCCTACGAACCTTACGGAAGACTGAGCCAGTATGGTCAAGGGATTACTGGTCTTGCCGGAGGTGTCGCAGGAATGCAGTATCAAGAACCTCAACCCGCAGGTCCATGGCAATCTGCTTTAGCTAACGCTATCGGTATCGGTGGCTTATACGGTAAAATATTTGATTAGAAATTATGAGAACACTTAATAGACCAATGTTTAATATGGGAGGCCCGATTAAGGAAGGGGTCATGCATGGAATCCGAGAACCTTATCGTCATGGAAGACGAGTAGGGTATAAAGACGGAGGATGGGGTGATTATTTTAAGAACATTTTTACAAAAGCAACCCCCGTTGTTAAACAAGTAGTTGGAAAAAAAGCTAAGCCCATTATAGCGGCAACAGATAAAATTGCTGACCAGAAATGGCTACAATCTTTACATCCATCACGAATAAAAGAAACTATAAGTGGCATCACAGGTAGTGGAGCAGGACAAAGTTTTATGAGAAATTTAAAAGACTTTAGTATGACTACTCCAGGATGGTTAAAAACAGCAGGAACAGGAATTAAAAATATATACTCATTAGCTCCTAAAAGATCTCTCATAGGAACAACAATAGCTGCACCTTACGCAATTAACCTAGCTAAGAAAATACCATTTAGTAAACTAGGAGATGTTGCAAAAAGTTATGGTGAGGAATGGAAAAAAGCATTTGGTATAGAAGATAAAGTAACAGACACACCAACAGACGTACCATTAAATCCTAACCTTCAAAACATTCCAGAACCTAAACCAACTGATACGGGTAGTGACTATGGTCAATTCACTAGAGCACAAAAACGTATTGCAGAGGCGAGAGCTACCGAATTAGCGAAAAAAAGAAAAGACGATAGAATTAATAATCTTTTAGAGATGATGGGCTATGACCAATCTAAAAAAGATGCAGCCTATAATGCGTTGCTTGATGCAAGTCAAATTATATCCCAAGCCCCTGGCGGAGAATCATTGGATATTAGTAGAGATATTATCCAGCCCGCTATCGCTGCAACAAGTAAACGATTCGACAAACCTCAAGAAATTGACGAAGCTGTTAGATTGATGATGGTTAAAGGTGAGATTGAAAAAGATATAGCTAAAGACAAAGGAAGCCAATACGATATCAAAGAAAAATATCTAACCGGTAAACTAGGAGAAGTTGCGGGGCAACGTAGTACTCTTGGCAAACCTACAAGTGTATCCGAGGCTCTTCTTCTAACGAAAGCAACCGACAGTAAAAAGGATAGAACATCTCAGGCTCTAAGAAACTACTTCGATGGTTACCTAGTTCCTAAATTTGTAGGAACACTGAGTGAAGAAAATATTAAAAAGCTAGGTGGTAAAGAAAAACTTGTGGAAGGATCAGAAACTGTTTTAGATGACGGTGTTTATCAAGTTTCAAAAAGTTATATTATAGTTGAAGGTAATCAAATTACAAAACAAGAAGATTTATTTACCGCTAAGGAGTAAGTAGATGGTCTCCCTAACCGAACTTAATAAATACTCAACTCCCGACGAACCCTCTAATAAAGTAGGAACATTTGAGTCTATGCTCGCAGGTGTAGGTTCAGGTCTTATTGCAATTCCCAAAGGTTTATTTTCATTAGGTGCAACGCTGATGGATCTGGGTGTCAACTCAGGTCAAGCAGCTAAAGTCGAACAATGGTTTGATGATCTAACCACTTGGGATGAGAAAGCAGAAGCAACCGCAGCAGGAAAAATTACAGAACTCTTAGTTAACATCGGGGTACCGGGTGGCTATGGTTTTAAATTAGGAAGCCAGTTGGCTAAGAAAGCTATGCTCGACGCAAAGTCTGGTAAGTATTTAAAAATGAGTAATCCTGCTTTACAAAAAAGTGTGAAGAAAGCGGCGGAACTTAATGCCAGAGGCAAGACAAATCAATTTTTTGCAGGTGCATTAGCCGGTGGTGTTGCTGAAGGAGTCTTTGTTGGTGATGTAGAAAAGATTGGTAGCTTTGGAGATTTAATTGGTGGACCTACAGAAATTACGAGAGGGGAAGGTGAAGATGCCGTTAGAGATTTATTAAACCGAGTTAAGTTTGGAACAGAAGGAGCTTTATTCACAGGAGTCGTTGGTGGAATTGGTTCAACTGTTAAAAGATTAGCCGGTATTGGAAACAAACTAGATACGGCCAATAGTAAATTGGATCGATTCATTGATAAATTTGCTGGGGGTTTGAGAGCCAGAAGTCAGTGGACCCCTGAAGGCTGGGCACTCGTAAGAGAGTCTAAAGGAATGAGAGGTGCGGATACCGTACTGGCTAAAAATGTATCAAGAGATATGGATAAATTTATTAGTGGTCTTTTTCCTACTCTTCGAACCCTATGGAATAAACAAAAACAAGGAGAGCGAAATATACTTTTAAAAGAAATTAATGATTTATTGTTATCTGGAAATCCACAACTGGTTGATGAAGTAAGAACCGTTTTAAATGCTGAAGGAAGACTCGCCATGGAAAAATTTAACTTGGCTAGGAAGGCTCGTGCTTTAAACGAAGAAGAATTTATAAAACAATTAAATCCTGCAGACGCTAAAAAATTAACAGAAACTAGAACCGGTATGGCTAGCAAATGGGGAAAGATGCCATTGGAAGACTTTGAAGAACTAGATTTTGCAGGGGAAGTTATAAAAGGAAAAGATGGAAAACCTCTTATGCACAAAGGATGGAACTCATTGACGAGAAAGCTTGTCGATCTCGGTGCTGATGATGATAGTATCAAAGCTCTTGAAGTAGGGATGGCACAAATCAGACTAAGATTTGGTGATCTTTTCACAGCTATCGGAAGAAACCTGGATCCTGGAAAAGAAATGGATGAGTTCAAAAAACTCTTTGGAAATAAGTTTAAAAATTATTTAGGAGCAACCTATGATGTCATGCAAAATAAAAGCTTCATTCCGTGGCTAACATATAGACCTACGCGTGAAGCGATTGATGAAGTTAAAGATATTTTTCAACAAACTTATGATAATATACCGGCTAATAAAAAAGCAAATAAAACTCTATCAGGTCCCGAAGCAGAACAAGCGATTGAAAGAATAATAGATTCAGCAGAGCTTCCTAAAGGATTTAGAATGGATAAACCTTCGGACCCTTACTTTGCTGTGCCAGAATTCATGCTGCAGAATCCTAGATTCTTTGCTACTAAAAGTATTTACGATACAGTGGTAGGAGGAGTAGGTAGACGAGGCGGACCAAGAGTTAACATTGCCCAACTTAACAAAGAATTTGGACCGGCTTTTGAAAAACTATTAGGCAAACAACGTAACCCTATGCAAACTATTTTAGCAGGGATGTCTAAACTTTCCATGATCGCCCAAAGAAATATATTCTTTAGAAATCTTTTTGATAAGAATGAAGAGCTGTTAGCTAGAGCAAACGCTGAGGTACAGACGCTAGGACAAACAGATATCATGCCTATAATTGCACGAAACGAAACGGAAGCACAAAGCTTTTTTGGATCTGATTATAGAGCCATTAAAGTTATTGATGAAGCTCAAGAAGGAAGGGTAGGAATATCCTCAGGAGCAAGTAATCCTTTTGGAGAGACGGGACAAACTTATTACGCGCGTCCGGGAATAGCAGAGGCCATTGAAAATATGGGAATTAATTCTAAAGGTTTCGCCTTAATGGGAAATGAAACCTTAGGCAGTATTTACTCAGGACTTCTTTTATATCCTAAAGCGACATCACAGATGGCTAAAACTATTTTATCTCCCATCACTCACATGAGAAACTTTATAAGTGCAGGAGCTTTCGCAGCAGCCAATGGAATTCTGCCGGCTAATTTTTCTAAAGTCAATGTAACCGTGGCGGGTAAAGAAGTTATCGAGAATCCAATGAAGCTAGCGTATCAAGCTCTACAGACCGGGCTTAAGGGAACACGACAACAGAATGATTTATATGATAAACTGATTAGATTAGGAGTGGTTAATAGTAACGTCCGACTTGGGGACCTTACCAGACTTTTGGAAGATATAAACTTTGGTGCCACGATGAGTTACCAAAAAGGAATGAGAGGGTTAATGAAGCAACTTTCTAAAGTTAAATCTATTGGTCAAGATCTCTACACCGCTGAGGATGACTTCTGGAAAATTTATTCTTGGGCGATAGAAAAAGCGAGACTTACCAGAGCTTTAGAAAAACAAGGCGTAACTAGAGGAACTAAAGATGCCTGGATTAAAGATTCTAAGGGCCAGTGGGTTGAAGTAACCGAAGATTGGTTAGAAAAAGAAGCAGCAGACATTGTTAAAAATAATATTCCTAACTATGATTACGTTCCAGATTTTATTAAAGCTTTACGTAAACTTCCTATTGGAAATTTCGTATCGTTCCCTGCAGAAATTGCCAGAACCGGAGCGAACATTGTTCAAAGAGCTTTAAGGGAAATTAATACAGAATTTATTACAGAGGGTGGTAAAAGAATAAAGCCTTTTGAAGGCATTGGATACACAAGACTGTTTGGATTCACAACCACAGTTGCAGCGGTTCCTTATGCAACTCAGAAAATGTTCCAAACGATCTATGATATTACGGACGACGAACGGGAAGCCATTAGAAGATACGTAGCAGGCTGGTCTAAAAACTCTACTATCCTTCCTATGAAAGATGAAGATGGGAACTTTAAGTATATCGATTTCAGTCACGCGAATGCTTATGATACTTTAATTAGACCTCTGCAAACCGTAGTGAATGCTGTGGCCGATGGTCAACCCGAAGATGGAATCATGAATGATTTTATGAGAGGAATGTTTGTTTCTATGGCAGAATTCGGTGAGCCTTTCATTGCTGAATCCATTTGGGCTGAAGCCGTCTCCGATATTATAATGAGAGGGGGCCGATCCAGAGAGGGTTTTCAAATTTATAACCCAGAAGATAGCGCGGGTAATATATCTACAAAAATATTCCAGCATTTAGTTAAGTCTCAAATGCCAGGTTCGGTTGAACAGTTTGAAAGACTTGACAGAGCTTTCAAGCCTGTGAACTTTGTGGTTAAAGGAAAGTATGATGAGTATGGACAAGAGTATGAATTTGGTGATGAGTTTGCAGGACTCTTTGGTTTCAGAGCCGTAGAAGTTAATCCGGAACGAGCAATTAAATTTAAGGTCGCTGACTATCAGAAAGGAGTTAGAGATTCAGGATCTTTATTCACTAGAGAAACTTTAAAGGGAGGTCCTATAGAACCTAGAGAGATTGTAGATGCATACATCAATGCTAACAGATCTTTATTTAATGTGAAGAAAAACTTTATGCAAGATTTAGATGCTGCTATCACTTTAGGAATTTCAGAAGACGCATTTGATAATGAGACTTCTAGAGTATCTGGAACTGAACTTAGCGCCATTCAAGATGGGGAATTTAGACCTTATAGAGTTTCAGTGAATATAAGAAGAGCCTTTGAAGACAATGCTGAAGACATAGGAATGCCTAATCCCTTTGACGCTGCCGAAGATGCTATTTCAAATATTCAGGATCAACTATCCGAACTATCTTTAGATGCTCCCGCATTTCCTAATATAGAAAACCCATTAGTTCCTATGGATCTAGGGACAACTCTCCCTAACATTGGGGCTGAGACTCTGCCCACACCACCAGTAGACCCTAATGTAGTAAGGGCTCCAGGTATTATACAGAACAGGGGACAAGTTAACGCAGCCAGTATGGTCCCATTTGGTAATAGAAATATTAATTATAATCAATTAACAACCCAGCAAAAAATTGATATACTCTTTGGTAGAGGGTAATTCTTAACCAATAATATATGCCAAAATCTGAGTATCAAGAAATTATCAATGAATATAAGGAGCAAGTCCGAATCCTTAAGGAGCAGGTTAATGAACTGACTGATGCTTGCAAAGCCAAAGACTCTGCGTTAAAAAGAGCATTACAGAAGTTAGAATATACGACTGAAGACTTAGATAAAATGATAGATAAAGAAAAGGACCATAAAAATGAGACTAAGCAATAATTTTTCATTAGCTGAGCTTACAAAGAGCCAGACAGCCGAAAGAAAGGGTATAGATAATACCCCTAGTACCGAGCACCAGGCCAACCTCAAATCGCTCTGTACGTGCATCCTACAGCCCGTTCGAGACCACTTTTCTCAGGTTGTGACCGTTTCTAGCGGATATCGCTCTCAGGAGCTCTGTCTTGCCATCGGCTCAAAAATCACGAGCCAACATGCAAAAGGCCAGGCGGCCGACTTCGAAATTTTTGGGATATCTAACAAGGAGCTTGCAGATTATATCCATGAACACCTAGACTATGATCAACTTATTCTCGAGTACTGGAAAGAATCCGATCCCAACTCGGGCTGGGTACACTGCTCCTATTCTGAAAATCAAAATAGAAAACAATATTTAAGAGCTTTCAAAAGCGGAGGCGCGACAAAATACGAATCAATGGTGTAAAAACCAAAAAAATTTATGGGCCAACTTTTATTACACTCCCATAAAATATAGGATTAAAATACTACCCTAGAATCACCTTTACCAAACTCTCCTTGAGGTAATAAATTAAACGCTAAAGAAAACCTATCTTCTTTAGAGTGGTTTGGCATAATCTGGTGCCTTAACTGACTAAAAAATAAAATTAAAAGATTATCCTCCGCCGGGACAATCCAATGACTTGAGTTAAATATATTGTATTCTATTGGGTCAGTAAAAAATTGACTTTTATTATCAATAAAAAATTTAACACTAAAGCCGGGATTACCTTTAGGATAATAAATTCCACTTAACCACGAATTACTATGCCTATGTGGCTCCCCGAAGCCTTTCGGCTCTATTTTAGTTAGCCATGAACTAAATATGCGGTAGTTGGTATTTTTTAACATCAATATGTCTTTAAGAGTTGCGTCAACTGCTTTATTAACTTCTTTATTAAGTTCCTTATATTTTTTTAAAATATTAAAGTTTTCACTTATTAAACTTGGCACGTTTGGTACAGGTTTAAATTTTTCTTCTTTAAATTTTAAAACTAAGTTGTCCTTGATATCTAATTTATAAGTAAATAAGGCATTAGAGCAGATAGGAAGAGTGGATAAATGTTTCACTAGGATTAACCAAATCCTAACCAACCCGTTATGATGTACTTTTCATGTTTTTGGGTAATTTGACCTTTATGCGTATGAGAGAAATCTGTGGGCCAAATCAAAGTTAATCCTTTTTCCGCAGGCGTGATTAAATCCTGATATTTAAAATGGGTACCGGCATCAGGGACATCATTTAAATAAGTCATAAAAACTAAACAACGATTTTCTTTTGCGCTGCTTCTTTCAAAATGCCATTTCTTAAATCCTTCTCCAGGTTTATAATATTGAATTTGGCAAGACTCCCCCATTCCAAATTTACTAAATTGTTCTACTTCAGGATATTTTTTTTCATATAAATGAACAATGTTTCCTAAAAGATTTTTATAAATAACAAACGTAGGATGATCGTAAGATGGGTGAATAGGGACTTCAGTAGAAACTTTTTCGTCTGGGTCCACTCGTAAAGGGGGACCAACTACTCCAGCGGCCTGTTTATCTTTGTTATTTTTGAAAAGAGTTATAATATCATCACAAATTTTAGGAGGCATATACCATCCTCCAATCATACTGTTTTTAGGTAAAATATATTCTTTTAAATCCATGCTTTTAATTCTTCCCCCATAATCTTAGTGGCAATATTTACTTTTTTTCTTAAAGCTTTAACTATTCTTTCATCCACAGTATCTTCAGCCATAATATCAATATACGTCATTGGAAATTTTTGTCCAATTCTGTCAATACGGGCTTCCGATTGTTGACGTTTCTCCAGATCATAGCCATTAGAATAATATATCATAGTAGATGCAGCAGTTAAAGTAATACCATACCCACCCGTTTGTGTAGTTCCCACAAAAAATCTACATCTATCGTCATTTTGAAACTTCTCTATATTTTGTTGTCTTTCTGAGGCTGGAGTTAAACCATAATAATCCACGGCTGAATCAAAAGAATATTTCTTCCTGATTTTTTCTATAATAGATTCCACGTCATGTTGGTAATGGGCCCAGATGACTGCCTTTCCTTCTACTTCATCTAAAACATCTAACAGTTCGTCAAGTCTATTGTTGTTAATATTTTTAATGGTTCCATCATCAGCAGTAAAATGTCCACAGGTGATTTGATGAAGACGCATCAGTTGCGTTAAAACAGTTGCTGTTGTCATTTGTTTTCCTTCCATTTCAGCCAAAGCTAAATGCTTCATTTGTCTGTAAACTTTTTCTTGATCCGCTGTTAGTTTAACAATTCTTTTCATAAAAGTTTTAGGAGGGAGATCTAAACAATCATCTTTTAAAACTCTAAAAGAAAAAGGTTTAAGTTTTTCAGAAAGTTCCTCTAAATTTCTATATCCCACGACAATTTGAACGGAACGTCCTCCAAAGTTAGCGGTCTTCATGACGGCATAACGTGTTCTAAACGTATAATAAGATGTATGACCTAAGAGTTCAGACTGTAAAAAATCACATTGTTTATATAAATCCAATGGAGATTTAGTAACCGGTGATCCAGTCAGAATTCTTCTATATTTAGCGTAAGGGGCTAACTTACAAATATTTTTAGTTCTTTTGGCATCTGGATTTTTAATTGTCGTACTTTCATCAATAGCCATTAAAGTGTTATGACAAGATAAAAATTTAGAAGCAAAATTAACTCCCTTTTGAGTTGAAAAAGCTTCCACATTCATAATTAAAATATGTAGCTCTTCTCCTGTTTTAAATAAGGTTCCTAATTTTTTAGACTGACCTTTAGTAATATTGGCTTGCCACAAAACTACCTTGTGTTCGACATGATTAGGTAAATGAGTAGGTATCTCTTGATCATACCAAGTTCCAACAACTCCTTTAGGAGCTACAATTAAGGCGCCGTTAAGTTTACCCTGATCATAAAGCATAGCAATGTTATCTAATAAAACTTTAGACTTACCCGTACCCATTTCCATGAAATAAGCAAAATGAGACTTCTCCCATGATTTTTCCAATGCCTTAAGCTGATGCTTATAGGGCGGTGTCTTAAACTTATAATTCATAATTCTTTCTTGACTTCTTATATAGGATAAACTATATATTTGTCAATGTTAGAAAGTATAGATTATAAAAATGTTTAGTGTGCTCGGGAGTGGTGACAATTCACCTATTGTTTACGTTATACAAGAGATACCAGGCACAAAAGCCGGTGCTCCTAAAATAAATATTATGAGTGCATCCAAATATGGAAAATTTAGGTTTTTATTACCAGAGTTTTCTCAAATAATCTTTTCACCAGGGCCGTTAATATTTAAGCTGCGCAATCTATTAAAAAATTTTAGAAAGACTGATTACTTATTATTAACCGGAGATCCGGCGATCATTGGTGTAGCATGTTCTATTGCTGCTGATATAACAAATGGAAAATACAACTTACTGAAATGGGATAAACAAGAAAGACAATATTATCCTATTGCAATAAACTTACACGAGAAAGGAGAAATCAATGAGTAGTATTAATTATGAAGAAGATCAGAGAAAGGATTTGGATTCAGTAAATGAATCTGCTAAATTATCTGATCAAGTAGTTAAGCTAACGAATCTAGAAGATGAATTAGCTAATAAAGAAAAGGAACTAAAAGAACTTAAAAGAAAAGTAGAATTAGTTTCAGGAGAAATCATTCCTACGATGATGCAGGAAATGAATATCTCCACATTAAAACTCGCAGACGGAACTTCAGTTGAAGTTAAACCTGTCTACGGTGCTTCAATTCCCGTTGCAAAACGAGAGGAAGCATTTAAATGGCTTCGCGATAACGACCTAGGTGATCTTATTAAAAATGAGGTTACTGTTGCTTTTGGTCGTAACGAAGACACCAAGGCTAGCAATTATGCTATCCTTGCTAAAGGTCAAGGGTATGAACCGGTCCAGAAGTTAAAGGTTGAACCTATGACACTTAAAGCATTGGTCAGAGAGCGTCTAGAAGCTGGACAAGAAGTGCCTTCTGATCTTTTTAACCTGTTCACGGGCAACAGAACAAAAATAACAAGGAACAAATAATCATGAACAAGGAACAAGGAAACATGACACAAAGAAAAGACGCTCCTCTTCCCGCAAATATATTTGAGGAAGATGCAGCGAGAGGATTAGGCAATATAGGTCAACAAGATCTAGCATTACCTTTCCTTAAAATCCTTGCACAGTTATCACCTGAAGTAAATAAAAGGGATGGTAAATATGTGGAAGGTGCAGAAGCAGGAATGATATACAATTCTGTTACTGGAGAGTTATATAATGGTGTGAAGGGCATTGATGTCATTCCATGCTTTTATAAACTCGAGTATCTTGAGTGGAAAGATAGAGGAGAAGGATTAGGTGCACCTGTTGCAATCTATGATTCTTCATCTGATATCATGTCCAAAACAAAACCAGATGCAAACTATAAAGATAGATTACCAAATGGTAATTACATCGAAAAGACTGCATCGCATTTTGTGATTGTCCTAGGGGACAGTCCCTCAACAGCTTTGATTTCTATGAAGTCTACTCAATTAAAAATTAGTAGAAAGTGGAACTCAATGATGAGTGGTCTAAAACTAAAAGGTAAGAATGGCTTATTCACGCCAGCATCTTTTAGCCATATTTACAAACTAAAAACAACTCAAATGTCAAACGACAAAGGCACTTGGTTTGGTTGGGAAGTAAGTAAGGTAGGACCAGTTACTGACAGTCAAGCTTATCAACAAGCTAAAACGTTTTCTGAAAACATTTCCAAAGGAAGTGTTAAAGCAAAACATGGCTCGGATAAACCGAAAGGGTCTGACTCGCATTTCTAGTTTAATCGATTAGTCGATTAAAGAAGGGGCGAGAGCGGGAGACTTAACTCGCCCCTGAAAGAGATATTATGAACGAGAAATACATACAGATTTTTAATGGTTATCGAGGAGCGTATGGTGTCGCTAATATTAAAAACGCTTACGTTGATCCCGACAGTGGTAAGCTTCGATTAAAACCAGGAGACTATCGGTGGAACTATCAAGAACTTACGGATGATATTTATTTTGATCATTTAAATGGTAAAAAATCTATTGGGATTCAGCCCTGTAATGAAGAAGGCGAAACTAAATTTGGCCTCATTGATATTGATCCAGGGAACTACGAACATTTTGATAAAAAATTTATTATAGACAAAATTCAAGAATACAAATTACCACTCATACCTATTTTATCCAAAAGTAAAGGGCTTCATCTCTACATCTTTATGAGAAAGTTTGTAGATGCAGCAATACTAAAATCTTTTTTAAGCAATCTCCTTCCTCTTTTTAAATTAAAATCAGACACAGAAATTTTTCCTAAACAAACTCAGCTTACTAAAGATTTGGAAACAGGGGGATACCGACCCGGGCAATTTATTAATCTGCCTTATTTTAATAAAGCAGAAAGAAGAGCTTTAAATATTGATGGAACCGAATTTACTTTTGAACAGTTCATTCCTTTAGTTGAATCCAATTTAGTTGATCCAGATCAGCTTACGGCTATCACAGACAGTATTGATAAAAAGATTTTTGAAGGAGCTGATGAAGACTTTAAAGATGGACCTCCTTGTCTAGCCACATTGTCTACTATAATGAAGGATCCTCAATTCGATGGCAAAGATCGATTTATGTACAATTATCATGTCTTTGTAAAGATGAAGTATGAAGACACTTGGAAACAGAAAGTTAAAAATGCTCCAGTAAAATATTTTGCAGAACAACATGCCAATGCGTGGGACGATAAAGTATTAAATGCGAAAGTAAGATCATGGGCACGTTCTTTAAAAGGATATACGTGTACTCAAAGTCCGATTAGTGATCATTGTAAAAAAGGAATATGTGTTAAGAAAAAATTTGGAGTCTTGGCAGGATCTAAAGGAACTTATCCTGTTTTAACTAATCTTAAAAAAATAGATCTCGATCCGGAACCTGAATTTGAATTTGACGTTATTAAATCTGATGGAATTGGAACAGCAACCGTCCATTGTCGCTCCGTCGAACACGTTAATGACCAACGTAAAAGAAGAAATGCAATAGCCAAAGCTGCTGGATTTCCTCCTCCTATTATTAAAGGAGATGAAGATCAAATGGTTCTTGATGCTCTATGGAAAACACAAACAATTATTAATCCTCCCATAGGAACAACCTCGAGAGAAAAACTACATGATGTGCTTCATGCTAAAATTAATGGTCCAAAAGCTATGAATGATGCAGGATTTAAAACAGGAACAGTTTTAATAGAAGAAGGATTTGCTTTTTTTAAATTTGATAAATTTTATGACAAACTAAAATCTAAGAACTGGAAATACAGTGAAGATAAAACAGGTACTATGATGGCCGGAATCTATAAAGATTGTGGCATAGAATTTCTGGATCAAAAAAGATTTCCCGCCAAGGACAGGGGAAAATATAATACGCCCACTAAAAACATTGTAAAAATTTCTACCAAAGAATTTGAAAACGTTGCGATTCATCACACTCAGCTTCAACATAAAACGGATATATTATGATTAAAAAATATAAAGAAAAATTTGAGATATGGTCCCTGTACTATAGACAAGAAATTGTTTGGTTTATTGTCGGGTTTATCATTGGAGCGATACTATTATGATGAGAAAAATACTCGGGCCTCCGGGAACAGGGAAAACAACACGTCTTTTAAATTATGCAAAAACTTTTATTAAATTAGGAACTCCCATTGAGAAGATAGGGTACTTTGCTTTTACTAAAAAAGCTGCTGGTGAAGCTAAAGAAAGAATGCTGGATCAGAATCCACATATTTCAGAAAAACAATTAAAACATTTTAGAACTTTACATTCCCTGGCTTTCTGGAAATTAGGAATGAAGAAGAGTGAAGTTATGCAAGATGAACACTATGAAGATATAGGAAGGTCATTAGGTATTGAAGTAACTGTTTATAGTAATGGAGAAGAGAAGACAGGATTTGTAGATTCAGATAGTGAATACTTTAATATTATAAACGCTGCTAGGATAAAAGAAATTCCGATTGAAGATGAATACAACACGGATATGTACTCTCAAGATTTAGATCAAAACTTATTATATATTTTAAGAGATGAATTAGATAACTATAAAAAATCATATGGTCTTAAAGATTTCACAGATATGATTGAAAAATTTATTAAGGCAGAATTATGTCCAAAATATGACGTTGTTTTTATTGATGAAGCACAAGACTTATCGCCGATTCAATGGAAGATGTTTGATGTTTTAAAGAAAAACTCCAACCATGTTATACTAGCTGGTGATGATGATCAAGCTATTTATGGATGGGCAGGAGCAGACGTAAAAAGATTTCAACAAGAACCTGCAAAAGAAATAATCCTACCTCAGTCTTATCGCGTCCCTAAATTAGTTCAACACATTGCTGACAATATTTTAAGTAGAATACCAGATGAGAGAAGAATAAAAAAAGAATGGCAAGCAAGAGACGAAGAAGGATCTATATATTTTGGAACATCCATTGAAGATGTTCCTTTAGATGAAGGAAAATGGTTAGTGCTAGCAAGATACAATGATAAATTAATAAAATTAAAACCATCTCTAAGAGACAGAGGAATTTATTTTGAATATAAAAATAGAAAGAGTTATAAGACAAGACTATACGAGGCTATTCAAAACTATACACGATGGACTCAGGGATCCCAACTCTCCCTGTCCGAGTGCAGGGATTTATTTGAATATTTTGGAAAAGAATTTCCAGAAAAAGAAGAAAGAATGTACGACCTTAAAGAATTTGGTTACAGCTTTACTCAACAATGGTTTGAAGTTTTTGAAACAGAACCTGAGGACAGTCTCTACATTAGAGATATGTTACAAGCGGAAGAAAAATTATCTAAGGAAGCAAGAGTTAAACTTTCAACGATTCATGCAGCCAAAGGAGGAGAGGCTGACAATGTTTTACTCATTTTAGATAATACCAAAACCATTAGGGAAGCTATTGAAAAAAGCCCTGATAAAGAAGATGAAGAAAACCGGATATGGTATGTGGGCGTCACACGTACCAAACAAAATCTATATATTTTGGCGGCAAAAAAGGAGGATAAAGGATATGACATCGAAAGTATACAATAAACAAATCGGAGGATCTCACTACAAAAACATGGTGGTGCAGCCAAGTGAGTTTATAAACAAGAACAAATTGCAATTTGCAGAAGGAAATGCTATTAAATATATTTGCAGACACGCATATAAAGGAGAAGTACAAGATCTAGAAAAGGCTAAACATTATATTGATATGATTATTGAAAGAGATTATGGCCCTCAAGAAAGTTGGATAGACGGCTACAATAAATGGAAAGAGCTTTCAGCAAAAGGAGTTATCAATAACAAGGTAAAACTTGGAGATTTAAAAAAATTATTAAAAGAAAGGTGCCCACATAACTAATGAGAATTCCTAGATTTGAAGCCCAGACTGAATGGGTGAAGCCGACAGAATTTCCTGATCTACGCCAAGTAGATGAAATAGCAATCGATCTAGAAACAAAAGATCCTGATCTAATTAAAAAAGGATCGGGTTCTATTATTGGTAATGGAGAAGTAATAGGTATTGCTGTTGCTTCAGCTTATTACAAAGGATATTTCCCCATTGCTCATGAAGGTGGTGGGAATATGGATAAAGACAAAGTAATGTCATGGCTCAAAGATATCTTAGAAGCTCCTTCCACAAAAATTTTTCACAATGCTATTTACGACGTCTGTTGGTTAAGAGCCATGGGTTTTAAAATTAATGGCGATATTGTTTGTACGATGCTGGCCTCAGCCATCACGGATGAAAATAGATTTAGATATGACTTGAATAGTTTATCTTGGCATTATTTGGGGTACGGAAAAAATGAAAGAGCTTTGGCCGAAGCGGCCTCTGAATGGGGCATCGATCCTAAAGCAGAAATGTATAAGCTGCCTGCTATGCACGCAGGATCTTACGCGGAACGAGATGCTGAAATTACTTTAGGTCTCTGGCAAGAACTTAAAAAAGAAATTATTTCTCAAGACTTGGAAGATGTATTTGATTTAGAAACAGATCTCTTTCCATGTTTAGTTGATATGCGATTCAAAGGTGTTCGAGTTGATATTGAAAAAGCTCATGCCATGAAGAAACAATTAATGGAAGAGGAACAAGAAATTTTACAAAAAATAAAAGGAGAAACTAATATTGATACTCAAATCTGGGCAGCACGATCAGTGGCCAATGTATTTGATATGTTAAGAATAGAATATCCACGCACAGAAAAAACAGCTGCCCCTTCTTTTACTAAAAATTTTTTGCAAGAACACAAACATCCGGTGGTTAGAATGATTGCTCAAGCAAGAGAGATTAATAAAGCTCGCACAACTTTTATTGATTCCATTATTAGATACGAACATAAAGGAAGAATTCACGCAGAAATAAATCAACTTAGAAACGCAGGTGGAGGAACGGTCACAGGAAGATTTTCTTATCAGAATCCAAACCTTCAACAGATTCCTGCACGTAATAAAGATTTAGGACCCAAGATCAGAAGTTTATTTATACCAGAAGAAGGATGTAAATGGGGATGCTTCGATTATAATCAACAGGAACCCAGACTCGTTGTGCACTACGCAGCGCTCTATAAACTTCCCTCCGTCTATGATGTACTTGATTCTTATAAAGAAAATACTAAAGCAGATTTCCACCAAACCGTAGCAGACATGGCGGAGATTCCTAGAACTCAAGCCAAGACAATTAACTTAGGATTATTTTATGGAATGGGTAAAGCAAAACTTCAGGCAGAACTAGGAGTTACGAAAGAAAAAGCAGCAGAGTTATTTAATACTTACCATAGTCGTGTACCTTTTGTTAAACAGCTTATGGATAAAGCATCTAACGCAGCTCAAGAAAGAGGACAGATCAGAACATTACTAGGAAGACTGTGCCGGTTTCATTTATGGGAACCTAATAGTTTTGGTATGCATAAAGCATTACCTCACGAAGAAGCACTCAGGGAACATGGACCAGGGATTAAAAGAGCTTACACCTACAAATCATTAAACAAATTAATTCAAGGATCAGCAGCAGATATGACAAAAAAATCAATGTTAGAACTATACAAAGAAGGTATAGTGGCTCACATACAAATTCATGACGAACTTGATTTATCTATTGAGGATGATAAACAGGCTAAACGAATTGTTGAGATTATGGAAAATGCTGTTACACTCGAAGTTCCCAATAAAGTGGATTATGAGTTTGGTGAAAATTGGGGTGACATCTATGATTAACAAGGAGGAAACATGGAACACATTAATAAAGTATGGGCACAAGCTAAAGCTCATCCAAAGATAGCTGCTGCAATAGTAGTAGTGATTGTTTTAATAATTATTTCAATTTAGGAATTTATGTTGGATGGCTTATCTAAATTCGAACATACCTGTAACGTATGCACAGGTCAGGAGAGAATATCTCTATGACCTTTCCGGACATGTGGGAGAAGCTGAAGACTGTCTCATCTTTGGGATGGCATCGATTTCAGGGAAAGCTATACTCTTTCATGCAATTATGGAAAATGGTGCTGTCTTTTATCGTTTACCGATTAGCGCCTTTATCCAAAGAGGCTTTGATGTCAAAAAAGTTCCTAGGATGCGACTTGACGAGTTGGAGCTTTGGAATTGTTTTAGTTATTATCCTAGTATTGTCACTTATGATATCCTTTTAGGTCAGTCAGGAAAATATATAGGTAAAGATAAAAAATGGTATACAGGAACATACCTTTTTACAGTTGACTGGGCCCATCCAGAGAGTAATATAGTCGATACGGATCATTCTGAAGTTCCGCAAGAACATAAATGCGCCCACATAATGGCTCTTAAAAACGGAAATTATGCAGCTCAGCCTAATAATAGATTAATATGGAGTATTCCATCTTTTACAGTAAAAGATGAAGTTCCAGATTGGAAAGTACAAACCAGTGAATGGACTGTGGAAGATAGTACTCAATGGAGAACAGAAGACTCTGATAGATTCTTTTATGGAATTGAGGAGAAGAAAAAAAATGGAAATGACAAAGTGTAAACATTGTAATTGTAACTGTCATTGTTCTGTAAAAGAGCATGGCGATATGTATGGTGTCTGTCATTGCACTGTATGTGAACATGAGTTAGAAGAGTGTGAAGTATGTCAGTAGAAGAAAAACAAATTTGCAATATGCATACCAAAGAAAAAGAAAACTTAGGTACATGTTGTCGCGTAAAAGACGAACAAGAAAACGCAGAACAACTAACGTATGAACATCATGCTAAAGTTGGACCTGCACCAAAGGAGACAAATGAATAAATTATATTTAGTCCTTGCATTACTATTTGCATTAAGCGCCTGCTCGGTAGGCAAAAAATGTACCTATACACAAGATGGAACGAAACTCTCATCTTATGTATGGTTTTATAGTGGTGACAAACCGATTGATTTAGATAAAAACAATTGTAATTAGATGAACGAAAAATTAATTACGGCACTACTCGCTATTCTATTAGCGCTCGGAGGATGGACATTACAACGTACATTCTCTCTTTCTCAAGATATGGTTTTAATCAAAACTAAAGTGGAGATGATAGAAGATGAGGTATCAAAATTTAAAGATTCTAAGGGCAAGAAGAATCGCAAGAAAAAAAAGAAACAAGACAACTAGATGGATGAGATATTTAGTGTCCTCGCTGATTATTGGTTTATTATTCCTTTTTACGATGGGCTGTAATGGCGTAAAACACGTTCTTCAAATTGAAGAACCCACTGATCATACCCAAGGTGATGATGGCGGAAAATTAAAATATAAAATTATCTGGGGAGATATAAACCAGAAGGAGTAATATGTTAGTAATTACATATAGATTATTGATGGTATCGGCAGTCAGCTATGTTCTTGTAGGACATATCTTTAACTGCATATAATGATAAAGTATGTTATGCTATTCATGGGAATGAGCATAGGAACTGTAATAGGGTTCGCTGTGTATCATTATTTTTTTATGGAAAAATTTAGTTGTTGTGGAGTTTATGGCTGACAAGTTAATGACATTACTAGTAGGATTGCTCTTAGCCCTAGGAGGCTGGAGTCTTAGCCGTACATTTGAACTCTCTACAATTCAAGCAGTTCATGAAGATAAAGTGGATAAATTAGAGAGACATGTGGACAAGCTACAAAGCCAAATTGAAAAGATGATGGATTCAGATGAAGACATTATGGAACAACATAAAAAATTATTTGAAGTATTAGAAAAAGGAGATACTCCATCTGGGAGTTATAATTACTAATGGGTAAACCTCTCAAAATCTCAGAAGAAGCCGCAGTTCAGATGCCGATGAAAACGGTAGCCTCATTGATCGCCATGGTCGCGATCGGGACCTGGGCTTACTTCGGTATCATTGAGACCCAAAATCGTATGCTTACTAAGGTAGAGATTATGGAAAAAGATTTGGAAATGAACAGCGAATTCCGGATAAAATGGCCACGTGGACAACTTGGTTCTTTGCCCGCGGATTCTGAGCAGTTCATGATGCTGGAGGATCTTTACAAGACCACCGATCGAATTAATAAACAAATTGAAAACATGATGCACAATAAAGTAAACATAGAATTTTTAAGTAAACAAATGACGAAGGCTCTCGAAGATATTGAAAAGCTAAAAGATTCGAATCGAGAGATTCACTATAAGAATGGAGCACAATAATGAATCCCGAAATTACTTGTGATAACTGTGGTTGTCCCTGTCATTGTAATTTTGAAAAACACTCGACATGGGGAGGACCACCTAGTAAGTATAGTGGAAAATGTGATTGTCCAGTATGTGAATGTGGACAGCCACAAGAGGAGGAATAATTTTTATGGAAACTGTAGTCGCCCTTTTAATGTTTGTAAATTTTGAAATTAAAGAACATCGTATTCAATCCTCCATGGGAATGTGCCTTCGCGGAAAACGCGAAGCGGAACGCCAGTTCAGTGAAAGTGTAACTTATAAATGCATTAAATCTAAAGCAGAACTAGAAACTAATATTGATGGCTCGGTCGCAATTAAAAAACTTATCCTCAAATAGAAATCCCATAGCAAGAGTTTTAAAATACTTTACTCCAAAGAGATTTAAGGATAAGACTAAATACAATAGGAAACGAGATGCCGAAATTTGGAAAAGATATTTTTGGAAAGGGCTTTAATCTAAAGGCCGAAGTAACCAATGGACATTGTCCTCTCTGTGAGACAAAGAGTGTATTTGTATCTCTTTATCAAAATTTTTATAGATGTATGAGCTGTGGTGGTGACACTGAACAAAAAGTTAATGGAGTCATTAGCTACATGCCCATCTCTTCTATTGACGGGAAAGCTCCTGTAATGGATCTCGTAAAAGACAATGGCTCGTAAAAGACCTCTCTTTGGCGCTTCTAATTATAAAAAAAAGAAGCAGCGCAAACGACCCGGACGTCATTCAAAAAGGCCCAATAAACACAGCAAACGCAAGCGTTCGCGTGGCCAAGGTTAATTTTTTTTTTAAGACTTGACATTTCTCCTATATTAACCTATATAGAAGAGTCGAGGACAATCATTATTAAATTATTGATAATGACCGGCCTGTAGAGCGAGTACGTAAGCATGCGCAGGACCCTTAACTCGGACACGTTAGGCCATACCAAAACGTACGGGGAGCCTAGCGTGAGATGAAAAAAGAAAATATGAGTAGAAAGATAACATTAAATATTAAAGGTGGTAGTACAAAACAATATTCAACTTTAGTTTTAGAACTAAACGTAATGGCTAAGACTTGGAATAAATTCGGAGTTGATATTACTTTACCAGGTCAAGAAAGAATTATTAAATGGGGCCAAAAGACAAGTAAAGACACACCATCAGAGGCACCTCACTAATGGGCCGATCCAACAATAGTTTTAAGAGCTACGTAGGACATGCCCGGGAAACCCTCAACGAAGATAAAGTAACTCTTCCCGAAAAAGATCTTTGGGTGGCTGTTCTTTGTCGAGCCGTTTTAGACGCCTGTAAAGGACCTCCCATGTTAAACATGGATCTTAAATCAAATCGCACCCATAAAAATGCTTACACCTATGATCGGGATCAAGCCCGTCATTTTTTTATAGAGGGGGGATATCACTTTCAACTTATTTGTGAAATGGCAGGACGTAATCCTGAATATGTTCAACAAAAAGTTAAAAATGTACTTTTAAGAAAAAATGGATGGAATGTAGATGTTCCTATTACTTCTCATTACCGCCAAGGATCTAGAAGAGCAAGTGGTAGAAAAAGAGGAAAATACAAAAAGAAACATTTAACTGGAAATTCTTATTATGCAGCAAAAGCTGGAAGAGAAATGAAAAAAAGAAAAATTTATTATCAGCGTATGGGCGCCAAAGGTGGAAGACCGAGGATTTATAATGTCGTATAAAGAAATTTGTTCATTATGTAATGGAAACGGCTACATCAAAGTTGTGGTTAAAGACAAAGATGAAATTAAACAATGTTGGTTATGTGAATCAAAGGGAGAAAAAGAATATAGTCAAGCACAAGTCGATGAATTCATATATAATATGTACTATAAAAAATGAGATATAAATTTAAAATAACAGAAGATAATAAACCAGCCGTAGAGAAGGAAGCCATGTCTTTTAAAAAATTAAAAAAATCTTTATTCATAGTCAATCCTAAATGGAGTGGGGTTGTAGGTTATAAAAATAAAAAAGATAGATGGGTTAACCATTCTTTTATAGAGGGGAGGAAAATATGAAAGAAGTAATTTTTACACACTGTGTATTCTGTGGATGTGCTCTCAAACCCGGTGAAGGATCCGCTCAAATTGAGAATGCCTGCTTTGATTGTGCATGAAATATGTCATTATCTTTTTACTCAGCGTAAGCGGAGTCGAAGAAATAGAATTAAAGACCCATGGTCTTAACTGCGGGGAGATTGCTGAAGCATGGCGTAAGGTTAATACCCAATACTATGACGGACCAAACCAAGGAAACTTTACCTCTGATGGTAAATTAATGATTGGATATATTTGTGAATAGGTTATAATGCTTTGGTAGGTCGACAATAATACTTTGTCCCGACTTTATATTCGTTCACATATTTAAAGCCCATCTTTTGGTGGAGCTTAATAGACTCTTTATGAGCTGCGACCGAGCACTCATACCAGCTATCAAAAAGCTGCTTCGATTCCATAGGGGGTACGCATCCATTTCCTTCAATAAAAGAACACACCCAGATTACTAAAATAAATTTCATAAGCCTTGACTAATATTATATTATGGGATATATCACAGAGATATATGAACACAACTAGAAAGAGGTATAACACATGACGGACATTAGTAAATATAAAAACGTTTCTTTAGCGAAAGACACCTATAATAATCTCGATCGGATTCGCAAGGTGATCACTCCACACATTGTTCAAAGCAGAAGTGGAACGATTAATATCTTAATCAATAAAGAAATAGAAAGACTCAATGGTAAAGCGAAACCGAACAACAAACAAAAATAAAACACGCATTTGCCCGCGTTGTAAGGGAAACGGGTACATTACAATACCGAATAAATCAGTTGAAGAACTTGATAAATCCATTACAGTGTCGTGCACAATGTGTGAATCACAAGGAGAATTAGATGATCCGAACTATACCATTATTATTGATGCTGATGGTGCTCACCGCTTGCAGTGAATTTGCATTGCTCGCTAGTGGAAGCTCTATTGCTATCAGTCAGAATACGTATGCCAAAATGTATAATGGCGCAGATATTCTTACGATAATGAATACGGATAAGGGCATCAAAACACATACATATGAAAGACTTAGAAAAAGCATTAAAAACGGAAATTGATTATCATCGATACTGGAAAGATCAATACGAAAAAGAACATAAGCTTCGACAAGAGGCTGAAACCGAAATGATCCTCGTTAAAGGAATCGGTATAAATTCACCTGAGATGAGAGACGCCAAGAAGAAGATGGAGTATCTGCAAGATGAACTCGATAGAGTTAAAAGAGAAAATAATGATCTCCATAATAAAGTTGCTGCTCTTCTCGATGCAGTGGATCCCGCAGAAAGAATTAAGAAAGCCAGGGAAAGTGGTTTGTGAGAACCATGACTCCGACAGAACGAGCCTACGTGGCCGGAATTATCGATGGCGAAGGCTGGGTCGAATTTCGACGTGTGAATCGGAGACGAAATACACGTCCAGGAAAACCGGTTTATAAAACTTTGATTATTAGAATGGAGGTACCTCAAGTGGACGGACGACTGATTGATTACTTGATGAAGACTACGGCAGAAGGGAACAGGGACATTAAAAAATATCCTAACCACCCTACTTACCAGGACCAACATCGCTGGCGTCTAAGTCATCACGGCGTCTACCGAGTACTTAAACAGGTTTATAATTATTTAATTGTGAAAAGGGAAAAAGCAAAACTGATTATTGATTACTATGATAAAAAATTTAAGAAAAAAACTTTTGGAAAGGGAGGCTTTGGAACAAAATGAACAACGAAGACAAAGTCTATCATGATCTATTAGGTCATGTGATGCATTTACTTGAACACAAGCTGCCGGTCACTATGATTGCTGCCTCACTCATGGCCATTGCGCAGCGACTCTACAAGACTCATTTAAGCGAAGAAGATTATCAACGCATTATGAAGATTGCTTATGAAACCCATGTTGAACCCTATGATATTACGAAAGGAACCCTACACTAATGTATAAACCCCTACCCGAATCACTGACCATTAAAACGAGTAAAGTCAATGGCTTAGGACTCTTTGCGACTGAAGAGATTAACGTCGCTACTAATTTAGGAGTCACTCACATTAAGATTGATGACACGATTATCAGAACTCCTCTTGGAGGATTCATTAATCATGCCAATGAACCTAACTGTGCGAAGGTTGAACTGATGGCTAATGGTCATGAAGGAGAAACGTTTAAAAAGAAATGGAATCTCGTTACTTTAAAAGATATTAAAAAAGGAGAGGAGTTAACGTTAAGGTACACATTCTACAATGTCTAAAAAAATATTACAAATCTATGAGATTGGGCAAGAAAGGCCCGTTGAAGATGAATCGGTTACGATTGATTTAAGAAAGCACAAGACGTTAGCGGATCTCATTCCCGAGGTCCCTCGAGGTTTAACTAAAATACAGGAGGAAATATGGAGACTAAAAAACCAAAAGAAATAAAGCCGAGCGTGTTCATTGCGATGCCTTGTTATGACTCGGTGAAGATCAATACCATGCTATCGATCTTTCAATTAATTCAGCAACTCGGGACCAGTAAGGTGGAAGTGGGTATCAACACGATGAAATCCCCGCTGATTCACCAAGCCCGAAACTATTTAACGTCGGTCTTCCTCACGACACCCTA
>VTLG01000615.1_pt1 | contig 43817 bp, 73 predicted proteins | sample 4694571 | NCBI WGS metagenome assembly VTLG01 (sample SAMN12604809, study PRJNA352737) | marine metagenome | biome: ENVO:00000447; feature: ENVO:00000209|ENVO:00000569|ENVO:01000036; material: ENVO:00002151; isolation source: viral sequences binned using virsorter ...
AGATTATATCATTTTCTGTTGTCATTTTATTTCTCCCTATTATACATAATGTCTAAAACATCATTATAATCATCATTAATATTGCCAGATAGACCAGAACTTTTACTCTCGTATAATGCATATAGTAGATGTTCTACTTCATCGGCTGAAGAGTTAGACTCGTTAATAATCCAATCAGCTATCTTACTTATTTTATCGTGTATCTTCATTATTTATATCTCCCACTCTAGCCAATTCTTAAACATTCTTTCCACTTGCAAAGATGAAGAACCTATTAAACCAACATTCATATTATCAGTTTTATTTACATTAGGATTGTGAACCATTGTGTGTTTCATATCCTTACTTAATGCTCGCCACCAATGCAACGCTTTTTTTCTTATGTTATTTACTTTCATTTTATTTATTCCTCCCTAAAGCACACCACATTAATTCAGGTGTAAGTCTTTTTAAATTACCTTCGCTACATCTTTTTGCCATCCTGCGTACAAAGCAATTTAGTTCGTACTCTATAGAATCCATAGCACCGCCCCCAATTTGTACACCTACGTTTTTAAACTCTTTTTTTATTCTTGTTTTTGTCATGTTATGCTCCTTGTTATTTTAAAGGTGTATCAGGTCTTTTTATCTTGAATACTTCGAGATTTTATTTGGTCTGTTTCAACCTTGCTCTTAGCGTATTCAAGATTGGAATTAACGCATCCCTGCGAACTGCCGTTTTATCAAGTCAATCTTCAACACCTTATTTACTTGCTTATTTTTTCTTATTCTTTACTAATATTCCGTACTCTTCCCACATAAAATTGGAATATTCTTTTTTGTATTTATCTTTTATTTTGTAGTCTTTAGGTTTTAAAAGCATTTTTTACTCCTTTTTACTTGCTTATATCTCTTTAACGCAGAACTTCAAAAAAAGTTCCATAATATTTTTATTTATTTTTATATACCCCTCCAAGTTCTTTTATTTTCTTCTCTATCTGCGAGTAATTCCTCGCCCCTAATATAAGCGAACATATTTGCCACCGCTTCAGGACTTGCAAAATTAGTGCCTACTTCTCCGAAATTGTCGTTCTCATAGTCTTTTATATAATCTATTACCTTGAAAGCGTTATTACCTAGCCATTTTTTAGCCTTGTAAGTGCCTATTATATAGTAATCTTCATTAAATAGATGGTAGTGTAAGTCCTCTTTCCATTGACTCGACCAAGTGCCATTCTCTTTCCATTCTTTTATAGAGTCTTCTATATACTCGCTTAATTCATTATCTTTAAATGTTAATGTATTCATTGTTTAACTCCTTGTTTATTTAGTTAATTAATTAAATATTCCAATGTCTGATAGAATAGTTCTTTTGTATATATTCTTGTATACAACGTCTAAGCATATTTAAAGATAAATTATGTTTACTCATTAATTTTTTAATATCTTTAACTACTGCCTTGATTTGATTTTCATCTTGTGTATATTTTTTTCTAGTTGGGTATTTTTTCATTTTAATTACTCCTTGTTTTATAAATTTCACCTAGTACGCTATCAAAAGCATTATCAATAGAATGTCCCATTGTTAGCCTATAAGGTGATTTAATACCTTTTTCTTTTTCTATTGTTTTTAATTCATTGTTTACTTCGTTTAATAATTCCATCGCTTCAATTATTTTTTTATTTTGTTTTGTGTACATTTTATTACTCCTTGTTTTTGTTTATATATCTTATACCCAAAAAGTTCTAAAAAGTTCCAAAATAATTTAAAAAAGTTTATAAAAAACTGGCTGGGGTGGGGAAGCTGGTGGGAAAAGTAACCAGCATATATATAATTAAGTATACTTAAACAGCTCTTTTACAATGTTATGTATAATAGGACATACTTATTAATAAGCCTAAAACCCGCTTAAATCGGCTGAATCTTACCCGCTTGCATAAAATATATATATATTAGCTTACTTGCTTGCATACCTACTTGCTTGCATACATAATAGTATATTTGGGCGTGCTTGCGTACTTGCGTGCATGAAAAATATGTATATATAAAAAAACCTACCAGCGTTTACCAGCGTGCATACAAGATTTATATATATTAATTGGTGATAAAGCAGGAAAGGAGCTAACAATATGGTTATAATTATAACTATTAGAGTAACATCTGTTACTATTTTTAAGTGTTTTCACTTATTTTTTAAGCAATTTGCTTATTTTTCCAGCATTTTTACTGAAAAAACAGAATAAATTTATTCTATTCGTTGTTTTATTTTAAAGTTTTCGGTATTATGTATAATAGAACTATCTGTATTATACATAATGTCGGAAAGTGGTTTATAAAGTGTGTTTCCAGCTTCATTTTAAAGGGTTTTTCCTTTGTTTTCACCTGTTGCGGCTGGGTTTCTCCTCGGTGACGGCTGCACTGGAGGCTGCAGCACTAGCTGCGTAAATCAACGTTGATTCTTTAATTTTGGACACAAAAAAAGGAGAGCCTATTGCTAGACTCTCCTCTTCTTTTGTTTTATTATATCCTATTAGGATGGTCTCCATTTTTAGCATCCATCTGACAGGCTTGGCAATGTCCTAGCCTTCTATCTGCTAGAGTATGAAGTCCACTTAGGCAAGTCCTACATTGATGTCTTTCCAGATTATCAGTCTTCTTCTTTTTATTTGTTATATTAAGAAGTTCGTAGTCTTGATAGACATTAACAGGACGATTCCAATGGTTGACGTAGGTTTTAACTTCACAATAGGATTTATTGGAGTACCAGATTGATTTTTCATCGTTCCAATGTCCCTTGTATTCATTAGCAATTACCCAATTACCATTCTTATCTAAGAATACTAGTTTAGAGTTACCGATTGATTCCTCAATTAATGCCATAATAGAATTATTAAACATAAATCCTTTTGGCATTCCTTTTAGAATATCGTTCCTAAAAACTAGAGTATCAGATTTTTTCTTGTGGTCATCGACAAAATCGATAATACCATTGTGAGCAAATCCGAGTCCATCGTTAACCATATGAGGATGGCAATTCGTCTTATTCGTTAATCCATGAGTGGTTATCCTGAAGTGGATAATAGTTATTGGATTATTCATCTGTTGCATATCCCTAGAATAGTTATCGTAAAAGTCATTAAAGACGAAGAAACCCTTTTTGATGGTTAAATGTCCATTCCTAGCGAATAGATATCCTGCTCCATCTGGATTACTATCAAATGACTTCTTCAGTTGTTTTTTAGATACTTTCGCATCTCTTTTCTTTAGCATTACAATACACATTATAGTATTATTCCTTTTCTATCATAGTTGAAACTAGTTGCAGTTCTATCAGAGTTGAGACCCATGTTAAGCAATGTCCTGCCGACTTTCTCGGTAGATACTCCGAAGTATTTTCTTCGTTTTTGCTTTGACAATAGTTCAGACATCTCTTTATCTAAAAATATGCAGAGATTAGAATACCTCTTTTGATTTTCAGATAAAAATTTCAAATAACCTTCGACTCTCACAGTCTCACTTTTATTATTAACAATATCCCTAAAGGATGTTTGCGAACAATAACTAAGTAAAGAATGTATGAACTCAATGGCTTTTGATAATGTCATAATATTTAATGTTCCATTAAACATTCTGAACTCTATCGTATCGTTAGGTTGCATATTAATAGCAGTATATCTTTCAGCACGTGGAGAAAATTTTCTCTTAGCTATTTTTGAGACATACGCTCTTCTTTTGGAGAAAGATTCGTTAGCATAACCACCGATTAAAGATGACCATGAGACCGAACCCCACCTAGAACTACGTTGAGCAATCATTTTAATAAAGCTAGGACATTCATAAATGAACCATAATAGCTTATGTAGTTGTGTCCTATTTATTGCTGATTTGCTAACGTGAATATGCATCCCACCTTCTGAACTTTCAGCACTATAATATCCACTAGATATTAAAGCACTAAATAAGGCGTCGTAAATATCCCTTCCGTATTGTTTCCAGAAGTTCCATGAAAAAGGATGCGAAACAACTTCGACACCTTGCTCAGTTAATGAACCATCAGACTTAGAATAGAATAGATTGCTCTTCCCTATACCTCTGCCGATGATATTAACTAAAGATGCAAAGTTATTACCCTCTAGGATAATATCAGAGCCGTAATCCTCTTCTTGTTCCTCATGTATATCAACCTCAATTTCAACACCAAAGTGTAATATCGGCAATCCATGCTTAGAATATCCACTATCAGAAACTAAAACAGACTTCTGTTTATTGTTTACTCTGTGGAATATTGGATTTGGTCTAAATGAATAATTCCTAATTGATTGACTATTCATACACCTAGAACAAATTCCATGCTCTAAATGATAACTCGCATTATCACAGGAATTACATCTATCTAGATTATTTAAACAATCGTAATGAAACCAATTATTTAAAGTATCAGAATAGATTATATCCTCATCTGTGTTAGTGTTTACTACTTCGTTACAACATCCACAGTTATGAATGTTTTTCATCTCTTTAAGTTTATTAATACCATTGGTACTAATATCCTTAAGATTATCTAATAAACTCATTTTGTTTATTCCTTTATTTAATTATCAACAAAAGAATAGTATTAATTGAATCTGGATTGGATACCATGAGTATGACTAGAGTGATTCACATTAATACTATTAGCAAGTTCCTGATATGTAAATCATATCCCGTTTGATACTTATTATTACAAATACGTTCCACTAAGTTCCAAATTAGTTATAACTATTGATATTGTTGCACTTAGCTAGTCAATTATTGACATAGGTCTTATATTGCCCTGCATACTTCAACCTGCCTGCAATCCAAAATGATTTTCTCAATTCAACTATTTCAACCTCAAATGGGTTAGGGGGAGTACCCATGACAAATATAACAGAAACACGAATACAAATATAATTTTTTTCATTTTTTTAAAGATTTAGCTTGGGCGGGGTACTATACTATACTATATTACTATACTATACTATATTATACTATACTACTATAATACTATATTACTACTATACTATAATACTATACTCACTATTGACAGATACTATACTACTATATAGCTATACTAAGTATTGTGGATAACTATGTGGAAAACTTTATTACCTTTATCTTTACCAACACTTTTACTAAATTAACACATGAAAGAAAAACGTGATTTCAAAAAGACTCGCTTTCAAAAGGCACTGGCAGGCTCTTTTGATGACATTGATGTTTTTACCAATATCAATGAGATTAGAAAGTTGGGCAATGAGATAGAACTTTTAGATGTAATTAACCCTACCTCTTCCACATACGGTAAAATTGCCGAGCTACTATCTAGAGTAAAAGCATTAAAAGAATTTGAGATACTCTCAGATGAGATGTTTTTAAACAACCATAATTAATCATGGCTTATACTAGAAAGATAAAAGGCGTGTCTTATACGCTGTATAAAGACGAAAAAGAGTTTAGGCGACATAACCCTAAGCAAACCATTCAATCGGACTGGAGAGGTGCAAATACGGGCGACTGGATTAAAACGGATGATGGGCAGGTAACCGTAGTTATTAAAAGAGGTAAAATAAAAACCAGAGACAGAAAAAAAAGTAGAAAGGATGAATACATCAGAACTTTACTGGGTATGGCTAACATTAAAAGAACAATAAACATTGAGGGAGAGCCAGTTCAGGATATATGGCGTTTTGGGAAGAAGAATTGGTATGCTAAAATAAAAGACGGCAATTTATCTGTATCTAAGCGTATATTTGCGAAGTATATAGCTAGTGGTATGAAGCCAATTGATGCTTTTATGAGAGCTCATGAGAATACTAAAAGCTTAGATTATGCAAAACAAAAGACCAAGGTCTTATTAAAAAGTAAAAAGGTTAGACAGTTGATAGATAAAGAAATAGAATTGTTATTAAATGAGACTGGTATTACAAAATCTTATTTATTAGAAAAAACAAAAGATATTGTTGACTCAGAGGGTTCAAAAGATTCTGATAGAATGAGAGCCATTGAAACATTGATGAAGCTTTCAGGTATGTTAAGTACGGAAAAAAAGATAGACTCTGTTTCATTGATACAAGAATTTACAGGATTTAGTCAGGAAAAGTTAGAAGCTTTTAGAGCTGGCGTTTTGCCAGAACAACAACCTGCAAAACTAAATGGAAAAAAAGCATAGCATCTATTTTCCAGTAAGACTTACCACTCAAAAAGAATTATATGAGTTGGTATATGGTACGAATTATTGTCCAGCTTGTGATTGTGAGGTTGTAGGAGAGAGAATAATGAACAAATTACCATATATAGATTACAAAAATGAACTAAGTGGTTGGATATGTGATATCTGTGAAAGTGTCTTTGATTTAAAAGACAACCTTGTTCAATTCGGCAGTTTTGATGGTAGTGACATTTATGAAGCATAATGCCGCCAAATAATACATTACTTGGATTATTAACTGGTGGAAAATATAAAACATCAGAACAATTACCTGAAATAAAAGAAAATATACTACCTCTTTTAGAAATAATAACAGGTGCATCTGCTGAAAAAGAATCTCCTTTAAGTTTATTAGATTTAGCAATGGCAGCTCCTGTGGTTGGCAAGGGAGTAAGGTTGTTTAGGGGTGTTCCTGATTATGTTACAAAAGATATGATGTTAAAAGCTGGTAGATATATTGGTGGTAGTGGAAAGCGTAGTCCATTTAGATGGGGGGAAAAAACATTTGACCCTAGAAATATATTTGTATCTAAAGAAAAAGATTTTGTAAAAAGATACATTCCTCAAAGCGGTGGAAAAATATTAGAATTTAATATTCCAAAATCTTATTTTAACAGATATGGTGAGCAACTTATTCATGCAAATGAAAAATTCTATAAAACTCCTAGGTACTTTTTTGAAAAAGGAATCCCTGAAAAATATTTTACAAAAACACATGAGTTTAAACCTAAATAATGCCTTTGCCGTTTAAAAAAGATTTTAATATAACACCTAGTCCCAATGAAATGAAACAAAGGGACGAGATTCTCAAGAACTCGTATAATAACCTCATTTACTTTGGCAGAGCTTTTTTACCAAACGATTTCTTAAAGAAGTCTGAATCAGCCCCCTTCCAATACCACATTGCCAAAGAATTGATAACTTCCAAGCCGGGAGCTAGGATATGTAATATTATCCCTAGAGGTCATGGTAAATCTGTATTAGCAAAAGCTGCTATTATGCACAAACTATGTTTTTCTAAAACAGATGAACAGCATTTTATCGCTTGGGTATCAGAAGAACAAGGTCAGGCAATAGACCACCTTAAATACTTGCGGAGTCATTTTGAGAACAATAAGATGATAAAGTATTATTTTGGAACAATGGATGGTGGGTCGGTTGGCAAAAGATGGACAGAAAAAGATATTGTTACCGCTAAAGGCGATAGAATGATTGCAAAAGGTACTTCTCAGAGATTAAGAGGTCGTGCAGAAGTTGATGTTCGTTATACTGGTATTGTCCTTGACGACTTTGAATCTGAATTAAATACAAAAACTCCAGAACGTAGAGCTGAAATTAAGAAATGGATTGTATCTACGGTTTATCCTGCACTAGAAGAGACTCCCGGTAATGAAGGGTGGATATGGCTGTGCGGTACGATTGTTCATTATGACTCTTACTTGCAAATGACTTATGATGGTTGGAAAAAAGCAAAAGAAGATGGTCGTGAATATCCTTGGAAAGTAAATTTTTATAAAGCGATTGAAGATGGTAAACCATTGTGGGAAGCACAATTTTCAGATAAAAAATTAGAGGCTAAAAAACGTGAGTTTATAGAAGCGGGTCTGGTTAATAAGTTTGCACAAGAGTATATGAATGATGCTCGTGATATTACCAACGCTGCTTTTAAAATAGATAGAATACAATACTACAATGGCGTGTTTAAAAAAGAAAATAATATGCCGTACATTATCGAGGGAGAAGATGCTATACCAATTAATGTTTACATTGGTGTTGACCTTGCGGCTACTGCTACTGAAACATCTGACTTTCAAGTTATAATGGTTATGGGTATAGACGCACATAAGAACAGGTATGTTTTAGATTATTTTAGAGAAAGAATACCCACATTTGATGTTCCAGCTAAAATTATTGAGTATGCAAAAAAATATTCTCCTGTACGCAGAGTAACCATTGAAACAGTTGCGGCACAAGAAATGGTAAGAGATATGGTAACACGAATGTCTGCTACAGAAAAAAGATTAATGCCGGGACTTTTTAAAGGTGTTAAGCCTCCAGCAAGAGTTAAAAAGGAAGATAGGCTTGAAACAGCATTGGGTCAAATAGTAAACTCAAAAAAACTTTATGTTTATAGACATATGACAGAATTGATTGATGAGTTCTTTGAACACCCAAAACCACGAAATGATGACCTAATGGATGGTCTTTATTACGCTGATTATTTTGCTCGACCCCCAAGAACTGAAAAGATGGATAAAAACAATATTATTGTTAAAAAAGATACTTTCGATTACTATAAAATTAAAAAAGCATATAACTGGGTAACTGGTTCAAAAATATAATATTATATTTGTTTTTGATAGTGCGTTATATGTATAATATGATGAATGCCTAGATACTCTAAAAAATCAAAAGAACGTCTTTCAAGTTGCGACAAGAGACTGCAAGATGTTTTTCATGAAGTAATTAAGTACGTTGACTGCTCTATTTTAGAAGGTCATCGTAGTAAAGAAAGGCAAAATAAATTATATGATGAAGGTCGTACAAAAGTTAAGTATCCTAACGGTAGGCACAATTCTAGTCCTTCTAAAGCCGTTGACGTTACCCCTTATCCTGTTGATTGGAAAGACCGGGAAAGACAAACCTTATTTGCTGGTTTTGTCCTTGGGATTGCTAGGGGCATGGGTATTCGTTTAAGGTGGGGCGGAGACTGGGATATGGATTTTCAGGTAATGGACAACCGCTTCGATGATTTTCCCCATTTTGAAGTTCGAGACTAATGCCGGGCACTACAGACACTGTACCAACAATGTTAACTCCGGGTGAGTTTGTAATTAAAAGGGAATCAGCAAAGATGCTAGGAAAACCATTATTAGAACAATTAAACGCTGTATCTGATAATTCATCACATTCAAATATTAATTCATTAATATCTCAAGAGACATTGGCACAAATGCAACCTATGATGGGTGGTGGAGTTGTTAGTGAATACATGGGTGGTGGCTCTGTTGATAATTATATGTATGGTGGTGGTGTAATGGATAAAAAGAAAAAGAAAAAAGCTATGGCTGGTTATCAAGACGGTGGTAGTGTTAGTGACGCTACTGCTACTTCTGCTATGGATGAACTTATTGCTCAAGCTGCGATAGCTGATGCTTTAAAAGAAAACCCCCAAAGTAGATTTTCAATGGTAGATGCTGATAGAGTTGATGCAGAAGAAAATACATTAATGGATATGATAATCAGTATGGCTATTCCGGGTGCTGGTGTGTTTGGTACTGTAAAAGGGGTAACTGGCAAACTACCTAAACTTGCTAAAAAATTCGCATCTATGAGACCAGATAAGGGTAAACAAAAAGTTTTAGATAAGATAGCAAGTACGATGAAAGTTGCTCCCGGTAGAAAAATAGAACAAACTTCAAAAGATTGGTTACTTTCTCCCGCTTCAAAAAAATTAGACATGGACAAAATAAAAGGCTATAGAGTTTTAGAAAACACTCTAAATAAACCATTTGATAAAATGGATTTAATAAATCCGGGTTATCTGCAAAAATTTACAAATAAATTAGTAAAGGTAAGAGATAAGCCTCATTTAAAGCTAATTGGTGGTAAAGATGTTAAGGTAGGTGATGTAGTTGATGCTTTATTCAATCGTGGATTTCATAATGAAAATGAATTAAAAAGAATAGGTAATATAATACCTAAAAAATATAGAAAAGAAGAACTAGAAAAATTATTAAAGATGTCTAAAGGTAGTCCTCAAAAAATTGGTGGTTATGAAAATGGTGGTTCAGTTCAAGATGATGCTATGATGCAGCAATACTTAGAAAATTTTGCTCAATTAGGAGCTTTAGGAGCTGTTGGAAACTCCTTTGTACCTTTTGACCAGAGACAACCCGGTGCTGTAGCTAGTGGTAGATGGGGTGAATCCGGTGCTTATAATGAATCTTTAGAGGGTACTAGAGATAGTCTACAGCAAATTTTAGGTTTAATTGAGTTAGATTCTTTAATGCAATCACTTGGTAATGGTGAAATGGGTGAGTTGATAGAAAGAAAACCAGAATCTAGTGATTTTTTATACAGTGATTTTGATAAACCTAAAATGTCTTCTGCTGATTCTGCTATGACTAGAAATTTACTTGAGTATCTTAGTAGTCAAATTATGCAAGGTAGAGATAGTTCTGATATTCAAAGAGGAATTGATATGGATAGTTCTATGCCTCCGGGATTTTAATTAAATGGAAAAAGACCAAAGAGCGGAATATAACGAACAGCTTTACAGGCAATGGAGAGATGCTCGTTCAGATTGGGATACTGAAGCTAGGGAAGATATTGATTTTTATTTAGGTAATCATTTTACAGAAGATGAATCTTCAGATTTAGCCGCAAAAAATCAAGCAGATGTTCCAATGGATAGAACTTCTGCTGCTATTGAAAAATTTAAAGCTGTTTTAACAGCAAGACCCCCTGCATTTACAATAACCCCCAGAGAAGATTCTGATGTTAAGGTTTCTTCTGTTTGGAGAACCATATTGGGGTATGTTTGGCAAATATCCGATGGTGATTCACAGATGAAGCAAGCAATACATGATTATGCTACAACTGGGTTGGGTTATTTATATGCTTATGTTGATTCAGAATCAGATTTTGGTAGAGGTGACGTGAAGTTTACATACCTAGACCCCTTTAGAGTATATGTCTCTCCTTCTTCGAGAAACCGTTGGTGTGATGACGCTGATGGAATTATATTGTCTACCGTATTAACCCAAGAACAGCTCGTCAACCTCTACCCTCAATTAGCAGACCAAACAGACCCAGAAACTGGAGAAGAAATTCCCGGTTTAATTAATGATATATCTGAATATCATGATATTGAAGGAAGTGATTATCCGGCTTCTCAAAATAAAAATTCTGTAGTTGCTTTCACTCCAGCTGATGTAAAAGATAAAGATTATATGGATGTTAAAAAGTATCAGGTTTTAGAAAGATTTTATAAGGTTAAAGTTAATTTTTATTATGTAATAAATAATCAGGATTCATCAGAAATGATTATGTCTGAAGAAGAATTTGTTAATTTTTCACAAGAAAATCTTGATTTAATAGAAACTGGTGTTTTTACAGTTGCTCCAGTTAAGCAAACTAGAATAAAAGTATGTGCTTCTGTAGGAGAAATTGTTTTATATGAACAAATATTAAATACAGATGTTTATCCAATAGTTCCGCTACCAAATATTTGGACAGGTACTCCATATCCAAAATCAGATATATCCAGAGCAAAACCTATGCAAAGACTCTTAAATAAACTTTGGTCATTAGCATTGTCTCACGCACAGGCATCTGCCGGATTAAAACTTTTAGTACCACTTGGTAGTGTTGATGATGTAGCTCAGTTAGAACAGGATTGGGCTAACCCAAATGCTGTTATTGAAATAGATTCATCTCAAGGAGAACCGCATTATCCACAACCATCTCCACTAGCTGGAGAGTTTTATAGATTAATACAACAATCAGAGTTTTATATTGATTTTATATTTGGATTACCTGAAATGATGCATGGATTTTCTGATAAAGCTCCCGATACTGTACGTGGGACAGAAAGAATGATAGCATTAGGTAGTGAGAGACCTAAGTCTAAATTGAGAGATATTGAATTTTCTATAAACAGAATTGGTAAAGTATTGTATAATCTTTCAAAGGGTCACTATGGTTTTAAAAAAATGTTTCGTCTTTCTCAGCCAAATAATGATTTAACAGAGGTTATGGTTAATGTCTATGATGATGTTTCAAATACAATAGTAGATATTAAAAAAGAAAAATATAGTTTAGAACAGCATGATATAAGAGTAGAACCCGGTTCTACAATGCCAACAAATAAATATGCAGAACTTAGTGTATATTTAGAGGCATTTAAAATGGGGATTATTGATAAGATAGAAGTCTTAAAGAAAAATCCTGAAATATTTGATAAAGAAGGCATTATGAAGCGAACAGATGAAAAGCAACAAATGATGCAACAAATTCAATCCTTAGAAGGACAATTAAAGAATTTGCAGGGTGACTTGCAAACAGCCCAAAGAGAATCTGTGCAAGACAGAAAACGAGTTGAGGTGGAGAAATTCAAAACTAGACTCGGTGAAGTCTCATCAGATTCTAAGGCAGATAGAAGAGTACAACGTAGTAAACTAGAAAATGAGGTGAAGCTCGAAGTTGAGAAATTAGCTAATCGTCTTAATAATGAAGCGAATAAAGCTAGTTCGGCTCAGAAAACATAGAGACATCTCGAAAGGATATATACATGGAAACTTTAGAACAAATTGAGGCTAATGTCGAACAAACAGCTCAAGGTAATGAAAGCCCATTTGAGGATAATATTACTGTAGCACAATCTCCTAATGAGGTTGTCGCTGAAACTAATGAAAACCCGGTTTTAGATGAAGATTCTGAAGCTCGTAAATTTCAATCAATGTATGACCGCTCACAAGCGGAACTTGGAGAATTGAAAAAATACGAACCTTTAGTTGATTTACTAGAAACGAGACCTGATTTAGTTAAGGTATTACAAGATAATATTTCAAATCCATCAGATGAAAAACAATCATCACCGGCTGTTGAAGTTGACGATTTCAACCCTTGGGACGCTTTTGACCCAAAGAAGGATACCGCTTCTAGACGGCTTGTTAAAACAGATATAGAAAAAATAGCCGAACAGAAAATCAGCAAAGCTATGGCAGAGCAACAGGCAAAGGTTCAAACAGAAATGCACTTGAACAATACTGTTAATACTTTGAGGAATAACTATAAAATGTCCGATGGTGACATTAAAGAGTTTCTTCAATTTTCAACTCAGCCAAAAGAGCAAGTTGGTTTAGGTAATCTTGTTAAGTTATGGCGTGATGTCAGTGGGGTTAGTCAAAATAATACTGATACCTTGGATGCGGTAAGAGCCGCCCAAGATACTCCTCGCAGTGCTGGAGTTCTACAAGGACAACCTGTTCAGAATAAATCTGAAACAGATAAATTGTGGGAATCCGTTAAGAATGCAGGGAGTAGGAATAGTGTTTTATAAATAACAAAATAGGAGTAAATAATGGCTACTTATAATAGTGGACAAGTAAAATTTGGTACTCCCGGTGCGGTTATTGATTCAACCATTCCATCACGTAGACTATATGACTTTAGTGATAGAATTGCGGAATTAGCACCTGAAGAGTCTCCATTTTTTGTATACTTGTCAAAAGTAGGAAAAGTTCCTACCTCTGATAGTCAGTTTCGTTTTCTAGAAGATAGAAGCAAAATTGCTATGACAGATAGGACTTTTACAACATCTAGTAACTTAGGTGCTATTGCTGAAGATACAGAAGATACAATGACAATATCTTCTTCCCCTTGGGTAATAAAAGGTATGGTTCTTATGGTTTCATCTACTATTTCAGGTATGGGTGAAGGTACTAATGCAGCAACTTGTGTTGTTACAGCGGTAAATTCAGCTACTGAAATTAAAGTTAGATGGCTTAGAGAAAACTCTACAAGTGCAGTAAGTATTGATGGTTCAAGTACAGCTGTTAATGTTCAAGTTATTGGTTCAGCATTTGCTGAAGGTTCTGGTGCTCCAGACGTATTTTCTCAACAACTTGATAATGATTATGGGTTTACCCAAATCTTTAAGACAGCTTGTGAAATGACTAATACTGCTAGAGCAACTCAATATCGTGGATATGCTGATGAGTGGCAACGCATTTGGAATCTAAAACTTCGTGAACACAAGATTGACATTGAAAGAAGTATGCTTTTCGGTCAACGTGCTAGTGTTGGCGGTGTTCAGTATACTGAAGGTATTGTTGGTCACATCATTGCTGAAGGTGGTACTCCACCAGTAGATGCAGTTCAATTATCATATAGCGAAGGTAAAGCTTACCATAAGTCTATTGCAGATGGTTCGGTAACTTATGACAATTTATTGTCTGACCTTGAGGTGGTATTTGACCCAGCTCGTGGTGGAAGTTCATCAAAGCTTGCTTTGTGTTCTCTTCCTGTAATCTCATTATTTAACAAAATGGGTGACGGTGGATTTATTGATAAGTCAATGGAGTCTACAACTGCTCAATATATGATTGAAAGAGCACAAGGTTCTTTTGGGCATAAAGTAATGAAGATTGATACTGTTCACGGTGAAATAGCTCTTGTAAAAGAGCCTTTGTTCAGAGGATTAGCTTCTACCTTTATGGCATTAGTTGACCTTGACCATGTTTCATACAGACCTTTGGTTGGTAATGGTATTAATAGAGATACAGCAATACAAACAAATGTACAAGCTTCAGATGAAGATTTACGTAAAGACATGATTCTTACAGAAGCAGGTCTTGAAGTTTCTCTTCCTGAAACTCATGCATTGTTTAACTTTGAAGGAGCTTAATTATGAGAAGTGACGTATTAAATGTCAGTAGTAATAAGTATGGTCAATCACCGGAAGCTTGGAAATACTCAGCTAAAACAGCGGGATTTACAGCAGAAGCAGGATTTGCTTATCTTGTTACTGACCTTGATGGTTGTGCTGTAGTACTTCCAGCCCCGAATGTAGGAGATAAAATCAAAGTAGTTTTTGGTGCAGTTACAAGTAATGCTCATACGATTACTTGTGATGCTACAACCACTCTACTTAGTGGATATGCTCTTATGTTGGATAATGATGGTACAGCGGCACAGTGTAAGGTTTTTGCACCTGATGAAACAGACGATGACGTATTTTCAATGAATGGTTCAACAACTGGTATTTCTGCAGAAGTAGAATTACTTGCGATTAGTAATAAGAAGTGGCAAATAAGAGCACTCGTATACTCTTCAGGAACTGTTGCTACACCATTTGCTTAATCCGAATAAATAAGGATAACAGTATTTAACTGTGGGGGCTGTCAAAAAAAGGCAGCTCCCGAAATATTGAAAGAATTATGAAAAGATGTGAAAATTGTAATGAGCCTAACCCAGAAGGTTGGTTCTATTGTAGAGAATGTGGTGGTAAAACTTCTAAACCTAGTTTTACAACCAATATGTATATGAGAAGTGAAATTGGTAAAAGAACTGATATTGAGTTTTCTACAACAACAATAGATGAAGATATAAAACAAAGAAATAATAAAATTTATGGCAACTAAAAAATCTATAAAAATAAAAGGAGTTCCTATGTCTGGTTTAAATCAAAGGCAAATAGGTGCTATGAAAAAACATTCAAAACATCATACTGCTAAACACATTAGAGGTATGGTTGGTATGATGAAAAAAGGTAAAACTTTTACACAATCTCATAAATTAGCTATGAAAAAGGTAGGGAGATAATGGCTACATTAAAAGTTAAAATACAAGAAGATATTATACTTAATAATCAAGACTATGGTTCTAAGCGAGTATTAGAAGTTGGAAGTATTGCTTATATAGTAAAAAGAGTTGTTAAAATAGGTACTGATGAAATTGGATTACTTGGATTCGGAACAGATTATAATACTGAATTATCTAAATCATATTTAGCTGGTCAATTTGATGAAGACCTTGTTAGATATATAAGAATTACAAACTTAGATACTACTAATCATATTGCATTAGTTTTAAAAAATGAAAACAATGATGAGTTTGGAGTAAAGGTTGATAAAGGTTGTTCTTTTTTATATTGTGCTGATTTAGAAGGTGGAGTTGTTGATACTATGGATTCTGCTGATGCTGCTGGAATAACTCCTAATTCATTTGGTGATTTAGTCGATATAACTTGTGCTGCTGATACAGCTGGTTGTGATGTTGAAGTTTTTGTAGCGAGTGCATAATGGCTAACTTTGATGCTCAAGTAGAAGCTTTAATTGGTTTAAGCATATCTGATAGTGGAACAACACCAACAAATGCTCAGTTAGGACAGTTCTTAACAGATGGTGCAAAAGAAATTATAAATCATCTTCCTAAACATTTATTACCACTTTGTTCAGCAGAGCAATCATTTACTTCAGGAACACCAAACACATTAAATACTGGCAAGGTATTAAATGTATTTAGAAATGATGGAGATATTAAACAACCTTGTAGGCAAATAGATAGTTCTTACAAAGGTAGAGTTTTAGATTCTGATGATATGGATTATGCTACAGTTACAGACCCTGTTTATTATATAGATAATAATACTATGGATGTTCTTCCTAGTGGTGGTTCTGTTACTTATTCAGAGGTTCAGTATCCGACTGTGGGAGAAGGTGATTCAGCAATCGCTAGTTTTCCAGATGAAGCTGAACATCTTGTTGTTTTATATGGAACTATTAAGTCACTACAAAATGTATTAGGCAATAGGTCATCCAATTCTGATATAACAACAGCTTTAACAGCTATGAAGGATGCAATAGAAGCAGCAGAAGCTGTATTTGACGGAATGGAAGGTGCAACTGAATCTGTATTTGGAGATGAGGATACATTTACAACAGCTAACTCTCAACTTACAAGAGTAAAAGATGCTTTAGATAAAGTATCTCAGTTAATTGAAGCAAATAAACCAGATACTGGGTATGATGCTCACGATTTATTAAAAGCGGAAGATATAGAATTACTTCAGGGAAATCTTAGCATTGTTAATACTGAATTAAAAAGAGCACAAATGCATTTATCGGAATGGAATGCTATTGGTGATATGAGAATAAAACAAATAAATGCTTCTTTGGCTGAAGCCCAAGGATATGCTTCTGAAATACAATCTAGGTTAGCTGTAGATTCAAATCAATATGGTTGGTATGAAAAACAACAAGCTAAGTTACAAGCAGATTATGAAAAAGGTTTACAAGCATTAATAGGAGCTAGGGCATAATGTCAGTACATAAACTAAATGTAAAAAATGTTTTAAGTCGGGTTCGTCAAGTTTTTCCTAATGTACCTGAAAGTTATTTATTAGCTCTTATTAATGATGCTTTAGTTGAAATTGGTGTTTATAGTACAAAACAAATTCAAGCTAAAATGAGTACAGTGGCAGACCAAATGTGGTATAAAATAGGAGATGATGCAGAGGATTCTAGTGGAAATAAACTTGAAGCTAATAAGATTTTTAGAGTAGATTTAATGGATAGTGATGGGGATTATATACAAATCCCAAGATTAGTTGATAAAAACATTTTATTAATGGATGCAGACTCTAATGAGGTTGCAATAACAGAACCGGATAGTAAATAATGGCAAGCAGTATAACATACCCAGATTCTTCAGCAAGATATTTTATACAAGGTGATAAGTTAGCCTTGATAACCAATATTGATAGTTCTGGTAGTACAAGAACAATAGCTCGTAAAGAGTGGAAAGCAATAGCTGAAGCTGTTTCAGATGGTCTTTTACTACATTTTTATGGAGACCCAAATAAAGTTAGAACCATTAATGATGATATAGATTTAGATAATAGTTTACATAAATCAATAGTTGATTATGTTAAAAAATGTTTATACATGGATAAAGCTGGTTCAGTATTAGAGCCGGGCATTGTTCAAACAGCTATGCAAATGTCATCTATGCATGAAAAGAATTTCAATGATTCTGTAAAAAGATTCGGAATGAAAAAACGAAACAAAACTGGAGGAACTAGGGCAATAGTCCCTTCTAATTTTAGATAATTAATAATGCCTTCGTGGCGGTGGTGGTGGACAATAAAAGGAGTAAGTTATGGCTGGCTTACACGATTATACAACAAAAGAAGTATTAAACAAGGTACTTTTAGATTCATCGGGGGATGCGGTTGCCGCATTTTCACACACAACCCAAGAAGCGTTAAACGCAGTATTAGACACTACGAACAATAGATTAAATGTATCTATTGCAGGTGGAACAATATCTGGTGACTTAACTATAGCAGGAGATTTAACTGTTCAAGGTGATGGCAGTGGAACATATAGTGAAATAATTACTGGTGTTCTTCAAATATCTAACACAACAATAAATGGTGCTCCAATAAATTTATTAAGTAGAGATACAGCAATAGATAGTGACCAAGAAGGTGTTAGAATAAGATTTGGTAAAAGTGATGATAGTTTTTTAGCTGACTATGGTTATAGAAGATGGACATCTAGTGATAAGGGTGCAACTATAACTTCTACAGACAATTTAAGACTTGTACTTACTGGTCAAAATGTTTCACATTTTATGTTCAAAGGTAATAATAGTACAGTAGGGTCTGTTTTAGATATTAGAACGCACGAAACAACAGTTGAAGCAGATGATGTTTTAGGTAAAATAACTTTTTCAGCTCCTTATGAAGCTAGTAGTACAGATGCTATTTTAGCAGGTGCTGAAATCAAAGCATTAGCTACTGATACATTTAGAGGTGATAATAACAAAACAGATTTAATTTTCTCTACAGCTTCAAGTGATGCAGAACACGGTTCAGCTACAAGTGGAGCAGTATTTGAAAGAATGCGTATTACTTCAGCAGGATTTGTATCATTAGGTGGTGATGCTGATACTGGGTTTTCACACGCTACTGATGCTTTAAGTATAAAGGCTGGTGGAGAAGTATTTACATTTGGTACAAATGGATTAGTATTTAATAATAACGCTGGGAATCATTCTGCTTTTGTATCGGGAGCTATAGCATCTGCAACAGTTCCAGTTTTTAGTTTTAATGGTGATACTAATACAGGAATAGGCGGAAGTGCAGATACATTAAATCTTATTACTGGAGGTGCGTCAAGAATGATTATTGATTCATCAGGTAAGACTGGAATTGGTACAATAGCACCAACAAGAGGTCTTCACATTATAAATTCTGCCATCGTTAAAGCAGGTGCTATTTTTGAACTTACTGGTGATATAAATCCAGTTAATGGTAGTACAACAGTTCCGGGTACGAGTACATTGTTTCTTTCAGAAGTTTCTATAGGAGACACCATTACAGTTACTGGAGAAACAAGAACAGTCACTGCTATTGCATCTGATACTTCGCTTACTGTAGATACTACATTTAGTTCCGGTTTAGCAACCGATACTACTCCACAAGCTACACCAGCAGCTTTTACTGTACAGAATAGTGGTGGAACTGCAAATTTATTTAAACTCGATGCTAACTCTCGCATCAGTCTTGGTAATAATGATAGTGGTGGAGATACAACAAACACAGTATTTGGAAACTTGGCTGGTAATGCTATTGCAAGTGGTGGTGTAAACAATTCAATTTTTGGAAGTGATGCAGGAAATGATATTACAACTGGAGATAAAAATACTTTAGTAGGTTGGTTAGCTGGTGATAAATTAAGTACAACTAGCCAAAATGTTGTTGTCGGTGCAGCAGCTGGAAGAGGTTCAGGATATGCCGATAATGTTTATATTGGGTACGCAGTAGCAAATAGCACATCTTCAAATAGTAGTAATAATACACTTATTGGTAGTGGTGTGGCTACGAGTGGAGTAATGAGTGGTGGGAATAATACTGCTGTTGGTAAAGCTGCTTTAAGTGCTGTTACAAGTGGTGCTAATAATGTAGCGATAGGTGTTCAAGCTTTAACAGCAGAAGATGCAGGTAGTAACAATACAGCTATTGGTACTTATGCTTTACAAACTCAAGATGCAGGAGCTGACGCATTTAATGTAGGATTAGGATATGCACCCGGAGCTAGTTTAACAACTGGTGTTCATAATATTGCAATAGGCTATGCTATGACTACTCACCAAACTGGTTCAAGAAATATTGCTATCGGTCATACTGCGATGAATGATACCAATGCTACTGCTGCTGCTGATGGCGGTGCAGGTGGCTCTGCTGGAACACTAGCTTCGTCTGATAATGTATTTATAGGATTTTTGTCAGGTGGTGGTATATGGGCTGGTTCTGATTCAGAATATAATGTAGCCATTGGTAATAATACACTATCTGGAGCTATGGATGGAGCAGTATATAATGTAGCTCTTGGACACGATGCAGGAAAATCGATTACAACAGGGTCAGGAAATATTGTAATAGGCGTTGATTGTGGGGATGAACTTACAACTGGTGGAGATAATGTATTAATAGGATACGGAGCAGGTCATTCTCTTGTAGAAGGTACAAAAAATGTAGCGGTTGGTTATTTAACACTTGATGGTGGTGATGAAGATTCAGCGTGTGTTGCAATCGGTTATCAAGCATTAACAGCAGCAAATGTAAGTGATACTGGTACTGCTGTGGAATCATTCAATACTGCTGTAGGATACCAAGCTGGGGTAGCAGTTAGTGATGGTCTTAAAAATACTCTTATTGGTGCTAAAGCAGGTAATATTATAGAAGGTGGAGATGAAAATACTATTATAGGTTATGATTGTGATGTTGATGATGCTTCTAGACATGGATGTATTATTATAGGTAATTCATTATCTTTAAATACAGCATCTCACAATGTAGTAGAAATTGGAAATAATACTAATTCAATGACTTATGATTTAGATGGTGGCGATATAACTGTTACATCTGATGTAAGGACTAAGAAAAATATTAAAGGCACAAAACTTGGATTAGAATTTATTAACAAACTTAGACCTATTACTTATCAAACAAAACCTAGCTCACAATATCCAAAAGAATTTGGTATTAAAAATCCATCTAAGAAATCAAGTAATAAAACTTGGGATGGATTAATTGCTCAAGAAGTTAAAGAAGTAATGGATGATATGGATGTTGGATTTAGTGGATGGGAAGAAGGCGTTAATACAAAACAAAGATTAGCTTATGGTAAATTTGTAATGCCATTGATTAAAGCAGTTCAAGAGCTATCATCTAAGGTAGAAGAATTAGAAGCAAAACTTTCTAAATAACAACAACAAAGGAGCTAAATAATGGCTAAAAAAGAAAAAGAACAAAAGCCTGTTTTAACTTTCGATGACAAAGAGTACGTAATCGAGGATATGACAGATGAACAAAAAGCAGTACTTAACCACATTAATGACCTACAGAATAAGATGAACTCTATGCAGTTTAACTTAGACCAGTTAAGTGTTGGTAAAGATGCGTTCATAGCTAAACTTCGAGAGGCTCTTGAAGAACCTGAAGCTGAAGTAGTTGAGGAAGAAGTAGCAGCTTAGTTATGATTATAAGGAAGTGTAGTCAAGGTCATCGAGTTAGGTTGCATCGCAACACTACTCCTAATGCTGTTCGTCAAAAGACATATGCAGACGGAACTGTCGAGACTTTGACTTACCCTTCTTCTGGTTATAATTATTTTGTAGAAGTGGATGGTGAAGTTGTAAGACGTTCTGATAGTTTTAAAAATATAGAAAACTACTATGTAGATGAATGCGATAAAAAACATAGTGATAGTCATGGTAGAATGATTATAGGTAAGCATCAGTTAATAGGTGGTGTTGCTACATTACAATCTGAATATCCTGATGAATCAAATACAAAAGCAGAAATAAAAGCATGGTACGATATGAGAAGCATTACGTATAGTGATAGTGAAACTAAAGAAGAATTACTATCAAGGATTGTAGAAAACTTTAACGCAAAACACATAAAGAAGTAATATGAAGAACCCTTTAGCAACATTTTACGGATGGCAAGTTAGTTCAGGTGCATTAGATGGTTGGACATCTTATCATATAGCAGCTGGATTATTTATAGCTAAGATAGCACAATGGTTAGGTGCATCAGATTTGTGGGCAGTATTATGGGTTTTAATCATAGGTATTGCTTGGGAAATATTTGAAGTATATGTAGAGGGAACTGAAGAAACATACGGAACGAAACAAAGGTGGGCTATTAATACTGCATCAGATGTATTTGTAGAAGTAGCAGCTGCGTGGTGGATGGTGATTTGAGTGAGACAAGTAAACCTAAGACGGCAAGGAGTTATCGGGCAACTGTCGTTGGTGACAATACTGTTGTTAGCATTAACCTTAAATGGCTTGGGCAGATGTTTGTACTTGTCGCTAGTCTTATTTATGGATACTATCGCATTGAAACAAGAATTACAAATCTTGAGCGAGGAATACAGATTGCTAATGATGACATACAAAACCTCGTTAGTAAACATATAGCAGAGGAAGATAAAAAAATAACACAAATGCAAGAACAATTAAAATGGTACGAAAAAGAATTAGATTTAAATCCATTGTCAAGATGGGGAAAGAAAAAAAACAAAAAATAAAACCAATCGAGTGGTGGAAAGAAGATGTAAAAATTGAATTAGATGATATTGAACATGAATATTTCATTAATCGAGAATTGAGAAGAGTGCGATAATGCCAATGCCTTTTCAATGTATTTATTGTTCTAAGCCAGTTCGTCAACCTATGAATGGAATTTGCGATGAATGTAAAAAAGAAGAAGAAGAATAATGGATTTTCTAGCAGTATATTCAGAAGCGGGCATGATAGGTGTCGTAGGAGCTTTATTAGTTTATATGGTCTTCTCTATGAACAGAAGGGGAATGCAACAGGAAGAGGCTTTACAAAAATTAAAAATTGAAAATAGAGGACAAAGTGAAACTCTTGAAAATATGGAAGGTATGATTATTAAGTTAATTGGAAGATGGAATCAGTCTGATGAAAAACTTGATAGAAAGTTTGATAATATGACAAAAGAAATTAATGATTTAGACAATCAAGTATCTGAAATAAAAGGTAGTTTAAGTAGGGTAAACGGAAAACATTAGGAGTTATTATGCCAAGAAAAAAACAAAAAGCTATAAGAAGAACTACTGGTAAAGGCGGTAATTATAGAAAAACTAAATCTGGAGCAGGTATGACTAAAAAGGGAGTAAGGGCTTATAGAAAAGCAAATCCCGGTTCTAAGTTAAAAACTGCTGTAACAGGAAAAGTTAAAAAAGGTAGTAAAGCTGCTAAAAGAAGAAAGTCATATTGTGCTAGGTCTAAAGGTCAATTAAAACGAAGTTCTGCTAAAACAAAAAATAATCCTAACTCTAGAATAAGACAAGCTAGAAGAAGGTGGAAGTGTAAATAGGGAGTTATTATGGCAAGAAAAAAAGCTAAAAAGAAAAAAGGTTTGTATGCAAATATACACGCTAAAAGAAAAAGAATTAAATCAGGTAGTAAAGAGAAGATGAGAAAGCCCGGTTCAAAGGGTGCTCCTACAGCTAAAGCTTTTAAACGCTCTGCTAAAACAGCAAAAAAAAGACGTAGAAAAAAATGAAATTAAATACAACTATATCGGTAGATAATTTAATAGCGTTAGCTACAATAATTTGTGGCGTTATCCTTGCTTTTGGTTTTATGAAATATGATGTAGATATGATTAAAGGGGATTTAGAATTAAAAGTTGATAAAAAAGAATTAGCAGCAGATAGAAAATTAATTACATATAAATTAGATGTAATTACTGCTGATATTGCTGAAATGAAAGAATCTTTAGAACAAATAAAAGGAGAAATACATGGACTTCATAAGTGATTGGTTAAGTTGGTCTAATCTGTTTTATATGGTGGGATTAGCCATAGCAGGTTATGCTACATCAGTAACTGCTAAGAATAGAAATATTGTTGTGCAGATTGGTGAATTGGTTAAGGCTTTAGAGGATGGGTTAAAAGATAAAAAATTAACTAAATCAGAAAAAGATAGAGTTATGAAAGAAGCACTCGATGTCGCTAAAGCAGTAATTCAAAGTAAGTGGAAACTTTGGTAATTGGCTAAACAAAAATATATTATTCGTGATTTTTCGGGGGGAATGAATACAAAGCGTGACCCTAGAGATTTAGCTGAAAACGAATCCAGCTTAATTGTAAATATGTCTATTGATGCTATTGGTAAAATAAGAACATCTGGCGGTATGTACCCTCACATTAGGTCTTTCAACGCAGCGGGTAATTTATCTGAATATATACCTGACTCTTCTTTAAATATGGCTCATCCCTCCCCGGTTGTCTCTGGTGGTGGTTATGGTGCTTTTTATTTTGAGTCAGACCATAATATTGGGAATTTATTTATAACTGATACAAAGCATCCGGGTACTAGCAATGATTTAACAATAGGTGATTCTAGTAATGGTGAAATTAGTTTTCAAAAAGTTGATACAAAACCAGATGAAGCTGCTTATATAGCAACGTATCATACTGAGTAATTATGGCTATACCACAATCGCAATATATGAAACTAAAAGGCGGAGAAAATTCGTCTAGTAGTACAATATATACTAGCAGTCTTATAAATGTTGGAGATACAATAAAAATATCTGGGACTGCAAGTAATAATGGTGTATTTACAGTTTCATCTATTGTTTTAAATTCAACAGGTGGCTCTGATGATGATGTCTATTATGTTTTAAAAGGTAAAACACTTCAAGATGAATCTAGTGCTGGTTCTACTGACCCCCAAATAGAAGTAATAAAAACTACTGGAGATAAGCTATGTGCACTATCGAATACAACAAATGGTACTAATATTGGTGTTTGGTCTAATCACGCTACAACAGATTATACTTCAAGAGGAAATGGTTGGACTGCAGATGAAATAAATCCTACTGTATCTGGACTTGGTCAAAAAATAATATATTTCTTTGTTGATGAAGCAATAAGAGCTTGTAATATAAATGAAGATAATGAGTCTATGGTTAAGTGGTATGGATATATTCAAAGAGACCAATTTGGGAATGCAAATGATAATAGTGTTAGTCCTAAATTTGCAGAGTGGCAAGAACATCCAAATACATTATCTCCACCTCGGATGACTGGTCAATTTACATTTGCTTATGGCACTACTAATTTTACAGGTTCTACTGCTGCAAATTATTATAATACAAATTATCGTGGTGTAGCTAAACCAAAAAGAGCTGGAGATGATTCAGATTTTAGTGGAACTGTTAATAATTTACAATTAAACGCTGCTCATAATGATTCTGTTACTGCTTTTACGTTTGAAAATGACAATGCTACCGCAAATGCGTTAGACCAATCTGTTGTTGGGGAAGTTATATCTATATCTGATTCATTTACAGATAATACACACGGTTCTGATATAACAAGTGGAACAAATATAACTATGGATGGAGCTAATACTAACATCCTTGCTGGTATGTCAGTTTCTGGAACTGGTATTGGAGTAGGAGCAACTGTTGTTTCGGTTACAAGCTCTACAATATTTGTAGTATCATCAAGGACTGGTACTGTTACTGCTGGGTCTACTCTTACATTTAGACAAGAACTTGGTCATGTTCCCAAAGAATATTTATTTTGTAAAAAAATATCTGGTTCAACAGGTAGTACAATTACATATAGTCGTGCTTATGGTGGTGCTTTAATAGGGACAGCTCCAGATTCACATTCAGACCAAGACACACCTATATTAGATAGGGGATTAGGTTGGAATATTGCAGTTAGTGATGGGACTGATGATGGTCAATGGCTTCCTGATAAATATGAATTTTATCAAACATTTATATATGATGGAAACCAAGAATCTTTACCAGCAAAAATGGGAAATGGAGCATCTACTATTGCAGCTTTCACTCATACAGCAGTTGGTGGTAAATCATTGCGAGTAGCTGTTTATACTGATATGGCTTATAATGGTAGAGTTTCAGGTGGAAGAATATATATTAGGCGTTCTGAATCAGATGATGAACTTATATTATTATTAGATATAGATATAGTTCAAGGAGTTAGAAGTTCTCTTACTGGAGACTTTTCAACTTGGACTTATCAGGCTGGAAAAGGATTTTATGTAATACCAGATGCTGTTGGTAATTGCAAACTTCCCAATATAGATACCTATACAACTATAAATGGATTCTCTAATCAAACAAAATTTATATCTATTGGTAAAATGAATGAATTATACAAAGATGTGGTTGTTGCGAATAGAAGAGCGTTTATAGTTAATGTTAAAACTGCTGGTTATACAGGTGAGCTTGAGAGGTATGGCGATAGATTAATGTATAGTGAAATAAATAAATTTGATACATTTTTAGAAGATAATTTTATTGATGTTTCAAAAGGAGATTACGGTGAGTATGTAGCTATAAAAACATTTGCAGATAGGCTTATTGCTTATAAACATAATCTTGTACATATAATAAATATAGCTAGTCCCAATCCATCTAATTGGTATTTAGAAGATACATTACGATATGGTGGTATAAATTTTAAATATAGCGTAACAAATACAAAATATGGAGTTGCTTGGGTTTCAGAAACTGGATGTTATCTATATGATGGTTCTAGGGTTACAAATTTAATTGACAAAAAACTTGGAGTAAATACAGTTACAAATTCATTATCACAATCTACTATAGTATTTACTTGGGCGGATTTTATTACTGGTTTAGGCGTGGGTGATGTTATGGTTGGCTATGAGCCTATGAGTGACTCTTTAATTATTCAACGAAGCCCGACAGATAGCACTACAAATAGTGATAATGCTTTTATATTTGATTTTAATACTGGTGGGTGGACTCATATGAATACCTTACTAACAGATAGTAGGCATATAAGTAATTTTTTTCACGATTGGAATAATAATTTATGTTTGTTTGAAACTACTACTATTAATCAAACTGACCCACTAAAGTTTTTACCAGTGCCTTTAGCTACTGCTGACCAAAATATATATACAAGAGATATAGATTTTGGAGACCCCTCTACTACTAAAAAGGTTTATGCAGTTACAATTACTTATAAATCATCAGCCAGTCAAGCAAATCCATTACAATATGCTAAGAATGGAAAACAAGATTTTGGTACATTTGCTTCAAAAACACTAGCCGCTACTTCTGATTATGATATGGCTACATTTACTGCAAGTACCCCTATTTCCTGTGGTAGTATACAATTTTTAATTAGTTTACCATCTAGTGGCACATTTGAAATAAATGAAATGTCAATAGAGTATAGAACAATAAGAGGAACAACTGTAGCAGATGGTTAGTAATAGAGATATTAGAAGAGTAATAAACACAAAACAGGATTCTTTACAATCTTCTAATAATTTATCTGTTAATAGTATGGTAGATGGTCAAATAGGTATATCTACTAAAGTAGGAGAAGCTTTATCTTTGGTTGTTAAAAGGGGTGGTAGGATATGGAAATCTTATTTAAGTAGCGATGGTAATCAATATGTAGATAAAAATTTAAAAGTTGGTAGCGATGTTAATGTTGATGGCACTATATATGGTAATCAAATTTACTGGCACTCACACAATTATACTTCTACTGAAACTGGTAAACATTATTTAGGTTGGGGTAGAGCAACTACTCTTACAAGTATTTCCGCTAGTCACAAATTTATAGTTCCGTATAATGGAAGACTTTTAAAAATTTTAGCAAGAACTGAATCTGCTGGCGATAGTTCAGTTATGGGATTTCATAAAGCTTCAGATGAGACAACTGACCCAAGTGGTACTGCCACTGAAGAGATTACTGTTGATATGGAAACAGCTGATACAACTTATGAGTTTGAATTTACAGCTACATCTAAATTTAACAAGGGTGAAGTTATTGCATTATCAATAGACCCTACTAACGCATTAAACGATAGCAACTATACTTCAATATGGTTATTTGATATAAAGACATAATGGATACTTTGATATTATTGTACAATTTATTATCTTTGAAACGTAAAATTACATTTTTACACAATGTTAGGAATATAACATGAATACTTTATTAGGTTACTCTTACCAAAATGGTGGGGAAGTTCCATCTTCATATCAAGAAGGTGGTAATGTAAGTCCAACTTTAGCTGCTTTACTTCGTAAAAGAGCAAAGTATGATTCTCAAAAAGCTTATGAAGAAGCTATGAGAGAAGAAGCTAGGAATAGAGAAAAAGCTTCTCTATTTGGTGGATTTGGTTCTTTAGCAGGTAGTTTACTATTACCTGCACTATTTGGTATTTCAGGGGGAGCTGCTTTACCACTTCTAGCTGGATTAGGTTCATATGGTGGTAAGAAAATGGGTGCTTCTGCCGGATATTCTGGGAAAGCAAGATTATTTAGTTCTCCTGAATCTGAAGATTATAGTTCTGTAATGGATGAAAAAGATTTAATATATGGTAGGGATGCATTTGAAGGTTTAGAAAGTTCTGCTAAAGATTATTCTAGAAGAGGTATAGACCAAGATGCTATTGTTAGTGGTTTAAAATCATCTTTAATGGCTGGTTTTGGTGGAGATGATAGTATTTATGCTAAGGCTGGTTCAACAAATTTATTAAAAGAGGGTGCTGGAGAAAGATTTAAAGACTTATTTAAAGCACAAGCAATGCCTAAAGTTAAACCAACTTGGTCAATGGGTGAATCAGATTTTATTGCTGGTGCTGAACAAGGTGATTATGGTCAATTTACTAAGTTAAAGAACACTCTTGGTTTACCTGATTATCGTAGAAATTTACTTGATTATATGAATATTGGAACGTCTCAACCTTTTGATATTACAAACCCACTTCCTTATAGATAATGCCCGGTTTATTAGATTATATAGTACAAGATTATCAAAGCGGTGGATATGTAAATCCATTTGACGAATCGGCAGTTCCAACACAATCTGATGTTCTTGGTGAATATGATATAGAATTAACTGATGATAAATATGCACCATTTATACCAACGTATGACCAGACAGGTGAAGACTTTCTTAGAACTAATTATATTCAGGATATGGAAGGTTTATATGGTGGAGCTAGAGATACATTAGGTCAATTAGGTCAAAAATCTAGAGAAAAATCAGCACAGCAAAAGTTTGCATTTACTGGTAAATCTTTATTAGATACCACTAGGGGTGATATTGTAAACCAATTTGGCATGGATGCACGACGTATGGAGACAGGATTACAGCAAGATATATATGGAAGAAGAAGGGATTATGGTGAAGATGTATTGTCTGCTATTGGAGACTTACCTGATGATGCTTACACTATAGGTAGTGAAAGAATGGATAATGTTGATAGTTTATTTGATTATCAGGGAGACACAGTTTATTATAATAATCAAGAGTTTAGTTGGAATAGTGGTTTAAATGCTTATTTACCAGTAACCTCTACTGGTGAAACTACTACTTTAGGTGCAGGTGGTACTGGTGACCCAGTTCCCGGTGGAGATAATCCAGATACTAATGCACCTTGGAATCAAAATGGATATAACCCATCTAATCATGTTACGGGAGAAGTTTGGACAGATAGTGATGGTAAAAATTATATATTTAATGCTGATAATGGTAGTTGGCTTTGGGATGGTATGAGTTAATGGCTAGAAGAAATATATTTGATAGAGATACTGGAGCGGGATACTATTCTGATGCACTAGGTAATTTCTTAGAGAATATCCCTAGTCTTTATGGACAATTAGCTAAGGAAAAAAGGATTGAAAAACAGCGTATAGAAGATACTAATTATAGGAATCAAACTTATAATAACCAGCTATTACAACAATCTAGGAATAACAAAAGGCTTGCAGAAAATGACCAAATTACTAAAGCTCAGTTTGAAGAAAAAGTTAAAAACAATAACTTTAAAAGAGATTTAGAATTAGCAAATATTTTAGAAGAAAGAGGTAATTATAATGCTGTAGATAAAGTATTGATTAAATATGGTAAAATTAATCAGGAAGATATAAATAATAATAATATAACAGTTTCATCATTAGATACTATACAAGCTGATATGCCTACATATAGAAAATATAGTTTAAATGAACAATTTGAAAATTTTCATTCAATAAGCGACTCTTTACAAGAATTAAATAAATTATATAATAGACAAAGAAATCCAAATTCTACTAAATCAAGAACAATAAAAAAATACATAGATGAACTTAAACTAATGACTGATTTTGCTTCTGATAATTCTGGTAAAAATATAGAATTAAAAAATTGGAACTCAGAAACGCAACAAAGGAATTATAACAATTTAGACACAGCTTTAAAAGATAATCAAAAAAGAGTTAGAGATTTAAATTCTCAAATACGTCAGTATGAGTCTAATACTAACGAAAATATGGATAATTTGATAAAACCTATAAAAGCTGATAGAGATGCGTTAATGAATGAAATTATACCAAGTCAGGTTAGGGAAATGGCTTTATTAGAGTCTAATAATAGATATCCAAGTATACCTAAGAGAAAAGAAACAATTTCTGATGAACTTATTGTTGAAAAAACTAGTGAAGACAAGGCAGTAGATAGCGTTATTACTGAAAGACAAAAGTTTATAGATGAAAATGAACTCTTAATACTTAATAGTCCTGAAACAGCTGGTGTATTAATTGATTATCTTGAAAGTCCAACTGACTCTTCCTTCTCTTTTTTAAAAGATGCTGTAAATTTACAGTCATCACAAATAAATGCAGATGCACCACAAATTGTTGGTGTTGTACCGCCTGAAAGTAAAAATATTGTTGGTATAGAGACAATACCCGCCACTCAACCACAATTAACAGAACCAGTAGTTGCTAAAAGTAAAGAACCAAAGCCAGAGCCAGAACCAAAGCCAAAGATACCACCAATTTTACCAATAGTTTCAGCAGGAACTTTATCAGGAGTAGCTAAGGAACAGGAAGAATTATATTCAAAAGAGTCTCCTGAATCTTTAGATAAAATTTTTGAAGGAGCAGAAACAGTAAGTCAACAAGAAGATAGATTAAAATCAGAAGCAGATAAGTTAAAATCAGAAGCAGCTAAGTATAGCATTGAACCACTTACAGATGCTTCAAGAAAAGATGATAAAGTTGTAGCTCAGAAAAAAAGAAAGGTTTCTAATTATATAACTAGAAACTTAGAGGATGATTTAATAAGATTAAACAATTTAAATAGCAGGATAAATGATTATAAGGGTCAAGATAACCAAACTAGTAGATATAATTTAAAAAAACTGTCTGAATCAATAAAAGAAATAGAAGATAGAATAAAAAATACTATAGGTGAATATATCAACCCTATAAGTGGTGATATTTCTATTGCTGATGAAGGCTATAAGAAATCAGTAATTAAAAGACTTAATAAAAAATTCGGAAAAGATGTATATCCTATATTAGCATCTTTATCTAGTGTTCAAAGAATTTAATTAATGAATCATGCCTATAGAAAATAAAGTAACTCAATACAGTTATTACTCAGATATAATAGATAAGGTTTTAGAAGACCCAGAAAAATATAAAAATTCAATTCCCAATATTGAACAACTTGGTAATAAAATATATAATGAAAGCTCAGTAAGAGATACAGGTGTTAATAACTATTTAGATGAAGCTAAAAAAGCAGAAGAAAAAGAACTTAAAAAATCTAGAAAAAATGCAGAGCTTTATGGGTTTATTCCCGGTGATTGGTTACCAGACTGGGTTAAAAGTGGTTATAATAATAGTATAGAAGGTTTAGGCTATCAAATAGCGACTGGTCAATCATTTTTTAACATAGGAACATACGCAGAAGACCCAAAAGATTATCCTATCCTTGAAGATATAGGCTCTACTGTAATGTCTTTTATGACTCTTACTGATATGGGAACAATTTTAGCTGGAGGTGGATTAGCTGGTAGTGTAGCTAATATTGGTTATAAAAAGGCTGCACAGCAAACCGTCAAGGGTTTAATTAAAAACGGAATTACAAAAGGTTTAGGTAGGGAAGGTGCTGAAAAACTCGCTAAGGAAACCGTTGAAACTATTGTAAATGAAAATAAATTTAAAGCCACTCAACTATTAATGAATCCTACAACTGGTGGTGGTCTAACAAAAGAAATTGCTACTAAAATAGTTGAAACTGGAGCTAAAAAATTACCTGATAAAATTATGAGCCAAACTATTTCAGGTGCTGGGGGTTTAGGGTTTTATAGTGGCATACAATCTACTTTAGGGCAACAAGTTAATACTGGAGACATAAGTGCTGTACAAGTATTGAAAGATACGGCAGTTGGAGCTGGTCTTGGAGGATTGACTGCTGGCTCAGGTCAAGCTTTTGGTAAATATTTAACTAATAAATTAGGTGCTCCAATTACATCTACTCAAAAATTTGCTCATGAAACAGCTATTAAAGCTTTAGAAACAGCTGAATTTGGTATTGCTACTCCATTATTAGAAGGAAGAGTTCCTGAAGCAAAAGATTTTGCCCATGCAGCTGGTGTTATAGGAAGTTTAAAAGTTATACATAAAATACCATCTACTGCTAAAAAGCTTGCTGGGATGGACAATCCAACTTACGGATTAAAAGAAGCTAGTGGAGAAATGGCTAAGGCTAGAATGTCAACAGAGCAATCAGAAGCTGTTTGGAAATCAAAAAAAGGGGTAGAGTTAAAAAATGTAACTTTTGATTTTAGCGATAAGAAGGGGAAAATTATACGAGGTAAAGATGTAAAAACAGATAAAGATATTATTATAACTGAAAAGGAATTTAAAGAACAGGGTTTTGCCAGAGACCGTTCAGGTATGTCAATAGATAAATTAACTAATTCAAGACGTTCAGAAACTTTTGGAAGAAAAAAAACATTAAACATTTCAGACTCTGAATTTAGAGATAGAGTTGAGGGTATTACTGGAAAAAAACTTGACCCTAAAAAAAATAAAACAGGATATAGTAAGTTAAGCCATATAGAGCAAATTAAATTATTAGATTTACTTAGAAAAGAATCACTTCAAAAAGACATTTTTAACGCTCATAAAGCAGAGGGGTACGATAATTTTTTTATACCTAAATCTGTTTTGTTTAGTAAAGTTATACCATTTATGCAGGTAAAAAACAGGGTTAGAACTAAACAGGGTCAAAAAACTATTACTGAAATAAATGAGATTGATGCTAGGTCAATGACTATATCTGGTACTTTTATACAGGATTTAAAAAATACTGGAGTTTTATATACAGGTGGAAGATTAGGTCGTCTATTTGGTAAAAATAAAGTAATGACTAATGAAGGTGAAATTAGATTAACAACTGAAAAAAAAGCAAAGGCTTATGCAGAAGACCTTGGTAAAAGATTAGATTCTGCCGAAATAAATCCTAAAACAGGTAAATCTTATCAATTAGATGTAGATGTAGTTAAAGTTAGAAAGATATTAAACAAATTATTTTATATTTCTCAAAAAGCAGGTTTAGATGTAAGTGGTTTTAGGGAAAATTATTTTCCACATAGATATAAACAAAAGTACATAGATATATTAGGCAGTGATATAAATAAAATATTAGCTAAAGACCCTGCATATCAAGGTGGTAAACTAAATGAAACAGAAGCTATATTAAAAGATATAACTAATACTTTAAACAAGGAAGTTAGCTTAGAAACTAAACAAATATTAGAAGCTGTAGGTCAAAACTTGTCAAGGGAAACAGGTGTTAATAGAGAAAAAGGGTTAGCTTTAGCTTTTATGCAAGTTCGAGATACTATTTTTGGTCAAAGATATGCTATCGCTGGAAACATTGAAAGGGAAAGAACAGTAGATTTACCCAAATCTATAAAAGATAAAGTATTAGAATATGATGCTAGACTTGTTTTAACAAAATATGTTAGTGATGCTGCAAAAAGAATTTCTCAAGTAGAAAAATGGGGAAAAGATTTTGAAATATTTGAATCTAGAGTGTCAGAGTTATCTAAATTACAAGACCAAGCATTTAAAGAAGGTAATTATAAGGCAAGTAATATATTATCTGGTGAAATAAAATTATTAAATCAAGCAGTTGATTCCTTTACTAATATGATAGAAGTAAACCCAAGTAAGAATTGGGAAAGTCCTATTGCTAGAAAATGGTTAAAAGGATTAGTTGATTTTGAAGTTGGAACAAAAATAGGTCTAGGTTATGCAACCATACCTAATATAACACAAACTTTTATATCTACAGCAGTTAGAGCAGGATATTGGAATACATTTAAAGGTGCATATAACCTCGTTACAAACCCTGAAATAACTTTATCTAATGGTAAAAAAATAAAATATAAAGATTTAATTGGTTCATCTGGTATTAGTCAATTATCTGTATTTCAAATGGTTTCTGGACTAGAACCCTCTAGTGGCTTTTTTGGAAAATTTGCAGACGGATTAACTAGAGCTAGTGGTTTTCAGGGTATGAATAAAATAAATCAAATGCTAGCAGCAGCAACTGGAAGAGAGTATGTTAAAAATTTAATTGATGTTGCTAATGGAAAGGGGACTGGTTTTTCTAGATTTAAATCAAAAAACTGGGCAAAAGATAATTTAAAAGAATTAGGTTTACCTGAAAACATAAAAGAACTTACTAAGAGACAAGATTTAGAATCTATGTACAGATTTTCAAGGGATACTCAACTACAAAGAAATATACTTAATGACCCATTAATATTTAATGACCCTAGATTTAGACCTTTATTTTTATTCAAAAGATTTGGATTAAAACAATTTAATTGGGTAAGAGAGCAAGTAGCCAGAGATGTTAAAAATGGAAATATTATGCCAATACTAAGGCTTGGAGTTGGTGGAGCATTTGGTGGTTCTTTTGTAATCTGGTCTAAAAAGAAATTAAATAATTTTTTAGCTGGAGAAGATGAAGTTTTTGATGAAAATAGATTGTTTTTGCCGGGACTACCTCCGGGTACTCCATTAGGAACAGGTGGTTCTGATGTTAATACTGATATGTCTAAATTTACATGGGGTGATTTTTTTGACCTTGTTGGTTCTGTTGGAGCTTTTGGTTTTATTGGAGATATATTAGCAAATGAAGATAAAATTCGTGCTGTTGAATTTTTATTTAAACCTGCTATTGGTCAGGATGCAGATAAATTTTTAAAAGCTTTACAAAGTGTTTACAAAGATATAAATGATTATGGTATTGGAGTTGGAACTGCACAAAGGTCAATAAAATATTTTTCACCTATATTTGGTACTGCTCCTAGAAGATTAGCACAACAATTTCAGACTAAAGGACAAGAGGAAACTTACGTTAAATATAGAAGGGGTATTGTAAGAGGAAGAATTTTAGATTATTTACTTGATGGAAATAATGAAGAAGCAGGTAAAACTATTTCTGCGTGGAATCGTACTTACCCTGAAAAAGCTTTTTTTTATGACGATATAGGAGCTGAGGCATTGTTTGATAGGTTAGAAAAAAAATATAAAAAAAGATTAAATCCTTAATCTTCCTCTTTCTTAACTTCTTTAACAGGTTTGTTTTTAACTTTTTTCTCTAGTTCTTCCCTAGCAATATTGTTTGCATTTTGAACTTCTGCAAGCCTATCAAATATTTCTTTTAGTTGCTTCATATCTAGTTACCATTTTCCGCTAATTACCTTATCATTTTCTCTATCAATATGCCAACCATTATATTCATTAAATAAATAATATTGAAAACCTAACTCATTCCTATTAATGCGGTTATATAAGTGTCCTTCACTTTCAAGCATATCTAAGTTTACCAAAGTATTATCATCAACTTTATAAACTTCTCCATGAACTTTACCACCTTTATCTTCTAATAACAATGGAAAACTAAACCCATCTGGAACATAAATAGAATGGTCTTCTAACACTTCATTATTTAAAAATTCACTATCTTTTAAAAAGTGATGATTAGAACCACCTTTTTTTAAAGTTCCATATACAAAAACATTATACATATTATTAATTCCTATTAGGTTTATTTGCTAAGTAATCAACACCACAACAACTAGCAACATTCTTTAGTTCATATAGATTTCTTCCTAGTCCTGTATCTCCACACTTTTCACAATAGCCAATATAAAAACCCATATCATTCATTTTCCATAATTGTTTATTAGTTTTTGATGAATCATTAAAATCCCAACTACTGAGACACATTTTCCAATTCTTAATTTTAGTTTTACCACGCATCCAACCACTAGCCTCATAATGATTATGAAACTTTGTAGCATTCTTTTCAGGTTCATTAACATTTTTCTCCCGAAAATAACTTATAACCATATCTAAATCTTTTGGTTTTGATTTATACTTATTAACAGGTTTAGTTTTTTTCTTTACATTCTCATCTCCGGGGTCTCTTGGTGATACCCATTTTATTACATCCTTATTAAACTCTGATTGTAAAGTAATTGTGTCCACCATCTTTTTGCAAAGATTCTGAAGTTCTGAAACAGATTTTTCTAATTTAGTTATTCTGTCCATTTTTATTTTCCTCTTTACATATTTTACATTTAATTCTTTTCTTACCATATGTTGGTACATTGTCGTGATAAACAACTGGCTTATATCTGTAATGGTCTTCCCAAACTTTATTACAAGATGAGCAGTATACTAAATAATTATCACTACTTCTATCTATATTACGCCTACCTGTGCTTTTATAAGATAATTCCCTACATACTTTTCCAAGCATCACATCAGATAATATACTATCTGAAGTTAAAATATCTATTATATCATCATTATAATGGTTTTGATGCTTATGACCATTCTTTTTATTCTTTTTTACAATGTTGTCCAAAAAAAGTACCCCTAATTTCCTCTATATCGTTGTTTTATTATTTTTTAATACCAATGTTCAATTATTTATTATAATGTAACAGGGGTTAAATTAATAACCCCTATCACGATTTAGTTTAAATATGTTATTTAAACCTAGAAAGGGGCATCATCTTTCTTTTGAAAGTTGCCACGAAGCTGAGTTTTGCCATCTTTGGTTTTATTTATCCAAATAGATGCCTTCATATCAACTCCACCAACTTTAGCATTACCTGTATAATCAGGTTTATTGTCGCCTTCTTCTTTGTAGCCGTTTTTCAATAAACTCATGCTATTGTCTTTCATTTCGTAAGCCATAATGACTCTCCTTTATTTATAGGTGTTATACATAATACCGATTTCTTCATTTTTATTAATTCGCCAACCAATAATATGTCAGCCAGAATTATGTACAACACCATTGTTATTAAAAAAATTCTTTGAAAGTAATCTATCAATCGGAACTAATAAAATTTCTGAATCATTGTTATCTCCGCCCATTACTTTTCTAACTAATTTCTTTTTTAAAAGTTCCTTAATAATTTGTTTTAGTTTATCTACAGGAAAACACACCATTGTAACCATTTCACCATCTAATGTTAGTATATGAAACCACCAATCTGCTTTTGTCTTAGCTAGTCCTGATGGATTTCCTTTGAATCGTATTTCTATAGCTATATTGCCTGTAGATGCCCAAATATCTCTTTCAGTTTTTATCTCTATCTTGCTTTTTTCTCGCAATAATCTTTCTAGTTTTTTCTCATAGATAAGACCAAATTGTAAATCTAAATCAAAGTTAGGATTATACGTCATCTTTAAATTCTTTTAACATAGATAAAAGCATAATGAATTTTTCATAATCTAAAACAATATAAGCACTACCATAGTCTTCTCTTATCACAACACCATCTTCTTCTTTCTCAGGTTTACACCATTTAGCTATCTTTGTTCTACGTTTACAACCATAGTATCTACCTTCAATTTCTATATCGCCTTTCTCGTGTTGAGCACCGCCTCTATCTCTATTATAAGCCTCTAAGTTGTATTCTTTAGCTAGCTTAACAGAAAACCTTTGTAATTCAGCACCTCTTTGCCTGTTTCTTCTGCCTTGCCTAACTCTTTTCGGGTCTTTTTTCTTAGTCATTTTCAAATATCCTTTTTCTTTTTAAGTCTTTCCAATTTGTGCGTTTTCTTCTATTTAGTTTTTCTATATCCCACCCAATCTTTCTTAAAAATGGAATAGCTCCTTTTTGCATACCTTTAACATAATTATTTTTTAAGTCTAAATACACTTTCACACAAAGACCATTAGACGTAGCAATAAATATGCTTTTAGATTTATTCATCATTGCTCAATTTTTTTTTATCAAAAACAATCCATTCTAATGTTGATGGCAAAACTGCTCCAAGATAGTGATATGTAGTTAAACCAAATTTATGGTTTGTATCTTGTTTAAGTACATCAACTATCATTTCCAATATTTCATCTTTCATGTTATTAGTAAACATAAAAAATGTTTTTCTACGAGGGTAATTATAGTGGTGAACTAATAAAGTTGCTTTCATTGTATCGCCATTAAGTGTGTATGAAATATCTAAGTCAAAACATTCACTTCTTCTTTTTTTTGAGGCATTATAGCTAAGTATCATTACTTATCCCAAGGGGATGTAAAGAAATTATATGTACCATTTATTACCTTATCCATAAAGGTAATTGGTTTAACCTTTCTTGCTGCTCTTCTTTTTATTGCTTTTTTCTTCATGACTTTCTCCTTATTATATACGAGCAAATAAGTATTACCTGCCCATTGTTGTTCCAACTTATACATTATTAACCTAGACTTTTTAATTTATCCAGCTTTTCAGATATTTTTTTTCTGTACAATTCTGCATCTTCATCAGACCTTGCCCAGAATTTCACACCATCTTTTAGTGTGTATTTTTTATATCCCTTTCTTGTGTGAAGTCCACTTTCTTTTTTACTCATATTACTCTCCTAACATTCCCGACTATAATCGGGGTTTATTGATTCAGTGTTAACATTATCTTCTGCTATTGCATCATTATATTTAGTAATTAAATCAACTCTTATATCTTTTAAGTCGCTAATTAACTTATAAAATGGTTGCTTATAATCAACATTAGATTTAGACCAATCAGAACTATAGATGTTTATCTTTACCATATTTTGCAAAGAGTTAACAATCATATCTAGCTCTTTAATGTTAAAATTTATTTTAGCATTTATTTTTTCGTAATCAATATTCAAAACGGAACATCTCCTTTCCCTATTAGTTCTATAGTTCTTGCAACATTATATTTTATGCGTTGACTAAAATCATTGGTGAAATATTTCTCAAAAATATCAATAGTTACGACATTATGTATAACATCACTTTTTTTAAGCGGGGAAATCATACCTGTTGAGTTATCTCTAGTTTTTTCTAACTGCATTAATTTTAAATACTTAGAGTATCCCCAATTTCTTTTTGGTTCAAATTGATAACCTGCTTCCTTTTTATATACAAAAATACCATTATCTACAACCTGCTTACCCTTTAAAGATAAGTGTTTATCATCATCTATAGAGTAAACAGGTTTATAGACATCAGATATAAATCTACCAAATCTAACATTTGAATTACATTCAACGTCAACTATTTTGGCTTTATATCTGCCTTGCGGGATAACATCTCTAGAGTCCTCCATACCCATCTACAATATCATTTATCCTTTGCAGGCATTCATCGAGATTTTGCTCTGTTATCTTACCGCTTTCTAGGGCTTGGATAACCTTATCAGCATCAAGTTTTTTTAGAGCCTCTGCTTGTTTTCTAATGATAACGTCAAATGTAGCATTTACATTCGTTTTATCTTCAGGAAACAATTCTTCTCCATCAGGCAAGCCGTCACCTATATGACCATCCACAACATACCTAACCCAAGATTCTATATCTTGGACAAGCTTGTTGCTTAGTGTATCACCTTTAGTGAAAGATGCCAATGCAAAACCATGTCTGATTTTACCTTCTGTTATCTTATCCCAATCGGGTTGTTTGTTATCGTTCATAACGTACTTTCTCCTTCTCCTTTTAGACCTCCACCACAAACTTTGTAAAAATTGCAATACTTTATATTGCATTCCCACGAATACATCGGGGCAATACCTAGTTCGATAGGAGGGTTACCTTTTTTAAATTTATCGTTTAAATCTCTCCAATATACTTTCGCTTCTTCTATAAAAGCTAAGTCAACAGGATATTCTCTAACCCTAGAGGTATCCTTATTATAATAAAATAAAGCTAGTTTTTTTAATCTAGTTTTATGTTCTTTTTCATACCACCATGCATATGTACCGAGTTGTAAGTTGTAGTTAATAGAGGGGTTGGGTTCTTTATATTTGTAACCAAATAATAGACTCCATTTTCTAGAGTTGCAGGTCTTTATATCATATAAAGCACCATCATCGGCAATTAAGACATCTAAAAACCCCCTAACATTGACTTCAGGTAGCCTTATTTCTTTTTCAATATATATCTTAGAACCATTTAATTGAGCATATTCAGTTAGTGCATCTTGTATATCTGTATGAACCATATCGCCAATCCTAAATAGTCGCATTGTATCTGCGTCTACAGATGTTGGTTTTACTTTAGCAACGTGTTGAAAGTAATGTTTACGCATACACATTCCAGAAGAAGATGCGTGAAACCATTGTTCTTTACCCACATATCTCTTCTGCCTATTCAACTCATTTTTATCTGCTATATACTTATCGTATATGTCTTTAATATCAATCACTTAAAGTATCTCCTTGTTCTTGTTTATTTATAAAGCTTTTTGCCCACTTATCTAATTCAAGTAATTCTTTAGATTTAAATCTCTCCACCACACCTATAGCTTTATTTATACCGCATATTACATGAAAATAGTAATCTTTTCTAGATTCATTAGTCCATTTATCTTCTACTTTCTTTATCTCTTTTTTTAATTCTTTTTCTAAATTATCCAAAGTTGCAAACATTTTTATCTCCTAAATATAGAGAGTGAGATTAAGGAGGATGTAGCAGAGTCCATGCTACTTTTTTTTAAGGGAATAATCCCACTCTCTTTATAATTATTTAGGATATTAGCAGAGCGTAAAGGAATAACACAAATGAATAAATGTGTAAAAAACAACTCTGCTAACATCCTATTAAATTTAATTAACATTTTCAAAAATACCTATATCTTTGTTAAGGGCGGTAACCCCTGAGAAACAAGAAACACAGAGGTTACCTAACATGACGTGCCCTATTACGTTGCATAAACCAAACAACGTATAACTACAACCCAAGCTGAATGCCTTCTTCTTTTGCTTTGCCATAGTATATTTAAATTCTTCTAGCATTACGCTTTAACACTTTATTATGTGCTTTAATAAACTTTTCTGCATACTTTTTACCGACCTCTATTTCTAATTGTGTATAGTTTTCATCAGTAATTAATTGTGATATATAATTCATTTTACCCATTATTTACACCAATCCTCATCTACTTCATCTTTTTTATTATTTTCTATTTTTAATACCCACTCAAGAGACTCTATCCAGCCTCTTCTTCTTTGTTCATATGTTCTATCAGCTAATTTATTTTGCTTTAGCTTATCATATAACATACAAATAATATCGTCTTTTGATTGTACTTTCATATTTTCTCCTTCTTATGTTTATAAAACGCTAGTTAGGTAAAAAAGTTCCATCTTTTTTCTTCATCTGTAATGCTTTATCTAAAACATTTATATCTATACCATCTATACTCTTTACATATATACCTCTAGAGAGCATCGTTATAACCTCTGTAATTTTTTCTCTATTATTCCAGAAGTCTCTAAAAATATATGTCATAATGCCTGAGTCTTTTTCTTTCATCGCACATACAAAGGCATATAGGTCGCCTTTTCTTTTTTTAGTATCCCAACCATCTTTACCAATCAGCATAAAAGTACCTGTTCTTTTTTCATGCTCTAACCTTATGAACTCATCTTCAAATTCTTTATAGACACCCACTTCAATCATTTTATCCAATCCAAATGAATCATCTGTAGATGCAGTAAAAGTAAATCCTGCTTTATCAGATGTTTCTTCAGTAAATACATTCGTATTCGATGCCATCTTATCTAGGTAATATTGAGTTTTATTTATCATTTTGTTCTCCTTGTTTGTGCTTTCTCCTCTTAAACGCATATGTTTAAGAAAAGTTCCAAATTAATTTTTCACACTATCAAAATAATCTTGAAATAGATTTGGAATATTTCTATTTGTCCATTTTGCGTTATTTAATTTTTCTCCTATGTAATAATTTATATAGGATTTAACTGCATTTTCTGATTTGTATTTATCAGGCATAGCTTGAGCAAATGGGGTTATATAACTATTTTGTATATCTATCTTACTAACATTATCTAAACACCACTCTATAACGGCTTGAGATTTATGAATTTTTTTATACCTATGTGTGTATTCTTCTGCTAGAGCAATGCCATGTTTAACTAGCCATTTAAAATTAGGTAAAGTTTCACGACACCAAATAGTACAAGGGTGGTTATAGTGTGCTTTTTTATAGGGGACATTAAATTTATCTTGGTCAAATGCTGAACATAACATTTGAGCAGATTCTAAAACCATCTTTACAATATGTTTATCGTGTTGTATCTTAGCTGATTCGATGGGGCAATTATTTAAAACAAATATATTCATTTTATTTCCTTATTTATGTTTTAAATGCATAGACTACAAAAAAGTTCCAAATTAATTTAGTCAAATGGACATTTTAAAAAAGACTTGTAGAAATTAATTTTCTTTACTTGGTTGTTTTTTGGTTTAGAAATCGCAAAAGCAATAGTATATTTTTTATTTTTACGAGTATTCTTATACCATATTATGTGTGTATTATTATCTACATGAACAGGTGTTACAATCCAATCAGCAGTTGTCTTTGTTACTTTTACTTGTATAGATGTATCATTAAACATTGAACAATGATATTTAACTTGCATTGTTGTATACTTATTATCTTTTTCTGCTACTAAATCAATGTGAAAATCATCTATCACGGGTGCGTATAATCTTAGATTTTTCTTTAGTAAATAATCTATAACTATACTTTCTCCGATGTAACCTCTGCGGGTAGTAGTTAGTTTTTTAAGGTTTTTCAACATTATGTATAATAGGATTACTAATTATTTTTCATAATATCATTTAATTCAAGAGCGGTTTGTCTCCAATTATCTAATTTATACTCTGCTACATTTAATTTACTTTTAAGGTAAGCTACAGATACTATAAGTGCTAGTATTATTAGAGATAAAATTGTGTTAATCATAATTAACTCTCCTTTTTTCTTTTTAGTTCATATATATATGTTTCATACATAATAAACATTGTTTCTTTTTCTATACCATTGTCTTCCATATAATGTTTTATACTAACAGGTTCATCAGCATCATCCATAAAACTTTTAAATTCATCGTATAAATGGTCAAATATAATATCATTTTCTGTTGTCATTTTAACCTCGCTTTATCTGTGCATACAACGGCATCGCCTACAATGACATCGTACCATTTTGCAGTATCTTCTCCCAACCATAACTTTGTAGCTTCTATATTTATAGGCTTATCTTTGAATTTTCCTTCTTCATCAAATATTATATCTGCTTTACCATCCTTAGATTCTAACACTTGTATATATCCACCTACTAGTTCTTGCATTTTTTTCAAGGAAAGTTCCTTTTCATTATGTTTATATAGTTTAGTTTTCTTCATTAATACCCTCGTATGTTATTTCTTTAGACCATAAAAATTCATCTTGTTTAGGTTTAGTATTTACACACTCGCCACCCATATAATTCTCTTCAGCATCCTTAATATTTTCAGCCTCTACTTCCCAAAATTCTATGGTAGTATTTTCAATAGCTATTTTAAATTTTCTCATTTTTTTCCCTTTCTTTAATTTGTAAAAGTTTAGCAGTTAGGTAGACTAGACCATCTAAAACCTCTTCTAGTGCCTCTTCTACCCAATCTCTGCCATCGTGAATATCTAACTCTTCGTTATATTCTCGCTTGCCTTTCTCTAATCTCTCTTTAATCATAGATATTATTTCGCTATTCATATTCTCTCCTTGCTTGTTCTCTTACTAATTCTATTAAATCAGTCATCGAAAATACTTGATTTGTTTTTTCCCACTCCTCAATTATTTCTTGTAATTCGTGTTCAAGTTCTCGATAGGTC
>VTLG01002263.1_pt1 | contig 43814 bp, 54 predicted proteins | sample 4694571 | NCBI WGS metagenome assembly VTLG01 (sample SAMN12604809, study PRJNA352737) | marine metagenome | biome: ENVO:00000447; feature: ENVO:00000209|ENVO:00000569|ENVO:01000036; material: ENVO:00002151; isolation source: viral sequences binned using virsorter ...
ATGGCCGGATTAAGTATTGCATTTTTGATTGCATCGTCATCTTGAGCTACTATTCCTCTTGCCTGATCCAGCGACACAGGTTGTCTGGGAGGTGGAAGATTCTTAGCTATCTGCCCTAGTAGATTACCTCCAGCTTGTACCGCTGGTAATTTTGCTTGTTCTTGTTGCAGTACATTTTGTGCGCCAATGTCTGCTGCTTGTTTAACTGGACCTGATAAAGTTGTTGTTAATGGTCCACCACCTTCTCTGGAAACGGTAGTACCGAATGGATCTCTAGTACCAGCATCTTGTCGTTGTAACATTTGTTGCTGAAATTCTCGGTTTGCTTGCTCATTTGCACGATTAGCTTCATCCTGACTACGTGCGCCCATCAATGAGCCGACCCCACCTAAAACAGCACCTATACCACCTAAACTTACCATTAGAAAACTCCACTTCCTCTAGTACCTATACCACGATCATAACGTGATACACCACTTCTTGCAGCTAATTGATCTAGAAAACTTGGTGCGCCACTAACTAATCCTTGACTAGCTGCTCCTTCTTGGATTGCTTGTTGAGCATCAAATAATTGTTCTGCACCCAGTTGTGATCTAATACCACTCTCGATCTGGGGTAGTCGTCCCTGAATTAGTGATTCTCTCTCACTAGCGAATGGTGCAATATCAAAAAATGGATCTCCTAAATTAAATGCACCTGTTTGTTGTAAAGCCCTGTCACGTATAACATCTACATCTCTTTGGCCTGTGCCTCTAACACTTTCACCAATCTCCTCTAATCGTGACCTAGCTTCAGGCTCCTTACTAGTAATATACTGCCCGGCTGTTGCTCCACCAGTTGCACTTAGATTACCTCTAGTACCAAATCTAGATATATCACCTAATGCACTTTCACGCTGGCTAGATAATATATTACTAATAGCCGTATCATCAGTTATAGGCTCAAAAGCCTTTCCTGTAAACACATTACCTACCTGACCACTATAAATATCGCGTAGACTAGCACTCTCTTCGTCAAGTAATTCTTGTCCTAATCTTCCGCTAAGAAATTCATTCTCGAATTGTTGTTGAGATACATCAGGTCCAAGCGCAGTATTACGCTGTCTAATTCCTTCTTTAATGATACTATTAAAGTAGTTATCAGCAATACCGGGATTAACTGTATTAGCTAATGTATCTTCTATGAGTTGATTTAAGGCTGCATTTCTATCAAATCCTAATCCCTGTCCGACTGGACCTCTTGGAATTAACTGATTCATTAAACTTCCTTCTGGATTATATCCACCATAAGTTAATCCAGAAGGTTCAGCTCCCCAATCATCATCGAAACTTATAGGAGCAACCGATCCATCTTCATATATCCCCATTTCTCTACCGAATTGATCAGTATATGTGCCGATTATTCCACTGAGTTGACCAATAGCTTGCATTGCTAATGTGGCTGGCATTGGCAGTAACATATTAGGAGGAGTAAAGAGCTGATCTGCAAGACCTTTAAAGTCTCCTTCCAATACTTGATTGATTATATCGGAAGGAGACGTTGACAATCCCGCTATATTTTGAGGAGTAACTCCTTGTGCTGCTAGTACTCCTTGGACATGTTCACGGACACCGGGATCATTCTTCATTAATGTTTCTAACGCTTCTTTACCACCATATCTATCCACTAATTCAACAAGTGGTGCGCCATGTTGCTTTGCCCCTTCCGCTTTTAAAACTTCGGCTAAATCACCTAAAGGACTTGAAGTAGGTCCGCGGCCAATTTCACCAGCACGTATGGCAGCTTCCCATCTAGCTACTGCTGCGTCATATGGCTTACCACGTATACCGCGTTGTATAAGTTCAGTTTTAAATTGACTTAAATCTCTCGCGATAACCGCATTCTTTGCTGCATCATCCTTTTGTTTCTGGTCATACAGCATATGGCTATGCCAATCATCAGCGTACAAAGGGTAATTTCCCGCAGCTGTATCTTTAGTACCAGATGTACCATAACCTTGTCCACCGAATCCTGTTTGAGATAACTCATCTCCAGACATGCCATACAATTCTGCTAATTCTCCCCAAGTGTCAACCATCACGCTCACTCACAAACAGTTGTCTTTCCATCTCTCTACGCCTCACTAATCCAGCAAGTATACGTCCACCTGCTCTTCTCCATTTAGGGAACTCATTAGCAGCACCGTCCCTGTCTCCTCTATTTAACTTGGAACGAAGAGTACTCATCTGTAAATTTCCACTCCCAACATTATAACAGAATGAGCATAAGCTACTGAATTCATTACTATTTAATCCTACTTTAATTAATCTTGCTATTACTTTCTCAGTTTTCTCCAGATCTGTACGAAGAAATTCCTCGCCCTCCTCGTAGGTGATAGGTTCCATATCCATACTAACAGGCTCTTCATTAACCCGAGTAGTCCCGAAACCAATCGTAGGAACCCCTGCACTACACTTATAAGGATGACTTTCAAAGCCCTCAAACGCCTTAATAATGCTAATTCCAACATGGTTACACCTCATTTCCTAGACCTATTTATTGCACGTCCACCAAACCAAAACGATATAACGGCAGCAAACAGTGCTTGAGTTTGATCATCCCATACTAATTGTACTGCATTTAATGCTGAAATACCAGAAGCAGTTAAAGCTAAATATGCTGATACCTCAACGAACATAAACAAACCAAAGAAGGCATATGTAATAACTGGTCTAACACTTCCACGTAATCCATCTATCCATCTAACCCCAGTGTTTTGTACTGATTTTTGTATTGCTTCTATCTCACGTATATCAGCTTCTACATTAACCATCTCTAGTTTTTGTGTTGCTAGTTCTTTTTGTTGTCTTATTTGTACTTCCATAATAGCAAGTTCATGCTTCTTATCCTGCTTGTCTTGGAAGAAATCCATAACTTTGGGAAGAAAAGAACTGCCAAATCCAAGTAATGACCCAAGTAATGATAACATGTTACTCCTCCGGTTCCTTTAATCTTTCTAATCTTACTAATACAGATGCACAATCTTCTATGTGTTTTCTTAAATTCTTTGCCGTAATTGGAGCTGTTACTATTCGTGTCTCAGATGCACCATTAGAATTATATTCCATAACTATATGAGCCAATCCTGTAAAATCACCTGCTCGTTTCTCCATTAAACAACTAATCATTTTGACCTCTTCCATGTTAAGTATTCTGCTCCTTCACTTATATCAGCGAAAGGTTTGATTCGTTTTGTTAATACTTCCTCCTCAGAATCAATAACAAACATTACACTAGCACCTTGTATATTATCGTTAAATCCATGTCTTGTTGCAAAATCATCTATCCACTTATATCCTCTGGCTCTAGCTAAACATACAACTCTGCCATCATCAAGTTCTTCTTGTGTCATAGCCCAGTTATGATGATGTCCTGCTATATATATGTCAGCATCCTCACCCCATAAAGCAGCCCGTTTCTGTCCATGAAGTCTATTATAAATGGATGTGCCTTTATGATTATGTGAAGCATCTATTCTAACTTCACTATTATTAGGAAATGTTAACATGAACTTAGCTCTCCAATCTACCATAGGTATTTGATGAGCATTTAGTGTCTTTAAATATGTTGAAAACTCTCCGGCCATAGAGTCGTGGTTTCCCATAAGCCATACAATCCAAGGTATTCCAGCATCTTCTAAAAACCATCTAGCAAGCCTTCTTTCTGTTTTCCTACTTACATCATTATCAGCGTACAACCTGATAAGATTACCATAACTCCAGTTATCAGCCGTATCTCCTAAGTTTACGCAATATACTCCTTTAGTATTACTAATAGTATCTATGTCTGAGCGTAGTAATGGTACGTTACAACCATTAGATCCCAGATGTGGATCGCCTATAAATGTAATACCTATAGGTTTTTTGTCATTAATCTTTACGTTGAACCACTTAATCGAATCCTCATACTTTAGTCTGGTATTAAATCGTTTACCCATATGATCGAGAATTTCTTCTGCTGATATATCATCATCGGGAAATGTTGGTAGCTCTATATCCTTAGTAACTATGTCCTTAATTTTTAATAATCTACGGACCTTTGACTCACTTATATCCAGTTGTCGGGATACCTCTATCTTACTTCCCAACTGACCAAATAATCGTTTAACTTCAATTACTTCTGGATGGTCATGTGTATATATTATATTCATTTAATGCCCCAAAGTTGTTTTTATGTCATTTTTCCCTCTGGTGAGGCTTTTTCATCTTCATCCTTATTTTTATCTTCATCCTTATCCTTTAAGTTTTCAACTTCAATACAAAATGTATGTCCCATAATTACTGGACTTCGTTGCATTATAGAAAAGATCATTTTAGCACCGCGATAGTAGCATTCTTCCATAGTTGGATAACCTACTTTCTCTGTATCGACTACTTGCATAGTTGGCGCACCAAGTATAGTTACTATCACTATAGTTTTCCACAACATTATTTATGCATCCCATTATGTATTTTCCTTAGTAACGCTACTTCTTCTCGTAACATTCCGACAATGGCTTTAAGTTCGCCCAATTCTCTATTTGATTGCTCTAATGCTGATACCGAATTTATCTGGCTGAGTATATTAACTCGACTATCTATGACAGCTCTGGCACTTTCAGCTTCATCGAGTCTATGATCCATCGTAAGCAATCGCTTTTCGTGATTAATCATCTTCTCCATAAGGTTTTTGATTTGAGAACGAGCAGCATAGAAGGCACCACTGATAGACACTAATATGGCTGAGAATTGGACTAACTCGCGAACACCAAATTCCATTACTTCTTACCTAATATGATCATTCCAACGATTACTCCAACTGATGTGCATATAGCAAATATAGTTCCAAGTATATTGCCGATTTTCTTCCATCTTTTTTTAGAAACCAACCTTTTATTTTCTAATGCTTCCTCGTGTTCTTTTCTCTTTTCTTCACGAGCCAACATAATCTGAGTCCATGTGTCGTCGCCGTACTTTCGATTGAGAAATAACGACAGGCGATCTATTGCACGTCTTGCTTCTGACTCCTCGATATGCTCTGTTACTGCTAGTTGTAGAAATTTGTCAGATGTCGATCCTTTCACATATTTGTTAATCTTACTGGCGATCGGGTGTCTTTTAGATTGTACTTGCTCTTGTCCTTTAAAAACTTGCTCAATTAATCCACCAATTTCTGCTGGATCTTCAAGAGCCTCGATAGCCTTACAACTGTGCCGAATCAGTTGAAGCCCAAAAAGAATTTCTGCGACCATTGCTCATTCATTTTCATCTGGTTCTTCCCGACAATTACATTCATCACATGTACAATCTGGACAAGGAAAATTACAATGACAATAATGTTCACAATGGATACACTTCATAATTTGGCCCTCTGCACAGCGATCTCTTTCTCTTTGTTCTCCAGCCAAGTTTTTCCATCGGCAGTCAGAACACTGTCACGAAGTCTGCGGGGTGTTATTTCAGATTCGAGGCGAGTTATCTCCTGACGAGCCTCCATCGCAGCTCGACCAGATTCAAATGCAGCCTCTTCAGTATCTCTTGCGGATTCCTCATCCACACTAAATTGCGTTTTAACGCCGTTGATATTATGAAATCTAGGCATGTGACACTCCCCATACTGAAAGTCTACCACTCTCAATGTTCCCGGAGGCAAAGGATACGTCTACCCTATCGACTCCAATCACAGCACCTCTAAATCCCGACATAAATCCAGCGAAAGTGCCACCCCCATTGTTCCCGTAATGCACCGTCCCATTAACGCTAGGGTATATTGTGCCATCACTGGGACTAGTTAACCAAAGTGTAGCACCTAACCCTTCACCAGTATCACTACCACAAGATGCAGCGTTGCTCGAAGTTAGTCCCATGAAAGATGCACCAGTGCTAGAGGTTGCACTGTAAGATGTCCCGTTAGAATTGCCACCACCTATGTGATAATCATAATCCGATCCGCCGGAATCCACTCCACTTGAGTCTCCTAATCTTAAGTAACATTGAACCGCGTCAGAGGCTGGGACCAAATCGGAGATACCAATACAATATAAATCATAAGTAGAGGATAATCCTGTTATCGTTAGGGACGTACCAGAGTTATCACCTACTGCCGTGCCAATTAAATTCCACGCACCTCCAGCCGCTGCGAATACAGGTTGACTACCAGCACCTTGCGATTTTAGAAAGTGACCCGCCGTTCCCGTAGCTATCGCAACTGGATCACCTGAAGAATCGAAACTAATAACATTCCCATCAGTTCCGGCTTTGAGTTCTGTTAAACCTATTGCATCAGTGGCCATTTTAGCTTCTGTTATTGCATCATCAGCAATATCGGCTGTATCGACTAGACCTCTGGCTGGTGACTTACCTAAAAACGGCATCTATTTCTCCTATCATTTAAGAATCCCACGCTGAATTTTTAACAATATTTCGAGCGAAGGTATGCATTTGGTCACTGTTCATTCCAGATATAGATGATTCTAACGTGTCACTGACTGTCCTTACGTCAGAAATCTTTTTCCATACTGCTTCAGCCGCGTCCCATCTCGCCTTTTCCGCGTCCGACCAGTTATCCGACCCCTTGTTCTGCAAAGACATCATGTCTGAGGAAATGTTGTTTTGTTTCCACATCGGTGCAAAAGCTTCAATCTTTTGACTCGCAGTCTTCTTGATTAACCCTTTTAACCAATTAGGCATGGCTGCATCGCCAGCCGTCTTATTGTCTTCCCATTCTTTATCATCATCCGAAGTATGATCTATTTGACTAGCTTCGCCTGTCGTTCCATTTACTACAACTTTGTGCATGTTAAACTCCTAACTCAACTTTGTCCGATGGAGAAAGAACTGGCCTGTAATAGTACCACCTGAGACAGTAAACTTTACAGCCGTTATAGCACCAACTGTTCCATATGCTGAACTATTAAATCCTTGATACCAAGTACCATCTGTCGCAACTTCCATTGCCCAATGACAGTGGATAGGCTTTACAGTAGCAGTAGCTCCCACGTTGAAAACTGTTAGATTAATTGCACCAGCACCAACAGCAGCATCAGCCCATGCACCATATCCACTAGCATTAAGTTGCATACCAGAAGTTCCAGTAGTTACATCAGCACCATCTCCGTTAGATGCTGCACCATCAGATGCACCTAAATAACCCGAAGTCTGATATGAAGTTGAGCCAGTACCGATTGTAACCTCAATAATTGTTCCGCTAGGGAGGAACACTCCCTCTGCCGTGATGTGATAGTTATAACCACTTGCCAGAGATTCAAAGGCTACTGAACTAGCACCACTTGCACTAGTACTACTAACAAATTCTACATCAGCAGCAGCTAAGTCAAGTATACCTTGCACAGTATCACGCTTGGTATTATTTGAGTCTGTAGCATCTCCATAAACGATTAAATCTGACGCAGTAATTGTCACATCAGAGTAGTCGCCAATTATTGCATCTTTGGTTTTTGTTCCATCAATTATATTATCCGCTAAATCTGACGCTGTTGCGAGATCAGCAGCAGGTTCTTTTCCTAAAAATGGCATTTATGTGATCTCCATAACCGAAAGTGCAACGTCCAGTGCAGCACTCCCCGTAACGCTTAACGTATCTGTGGTTTCCATGACCACCTTATTTCCACCGAGTAGTTCAAGGGTCGTATTTGCCGGGATTGCTGTCGTTGTCAACAATTCCACATCTTGGTTTGCCTCGTTATTTGCACCAGCCCGATTAGCTGTATCAGTCCCAAGAGTTACAGTCGCATTAGCCGAACCACTAGTAGTATTTCCCAGCATCAGTCCCAGTATTATTGTAGTTGTTGATCCAGCAACAGTGTAGATTACATCTGCTGATGTTACTCCGGCTTTTGTAATCACTTTGAATGTATTGGCCATAATAAATTTCTCCTGTTAAACTATCCAAGCGCAACAACGAGGCCGACATCCATTGGACTTGTGTTTGCTACGGTTAATGTTTCATCACTCCCATCACTTACTTCTGTTAATGATATTCCAGTTCCAGCTACTAATTTACCATCTAGAGGTTCTGAGGTTGTATCATTAGATGATACCTTAACTCCTCCAACAGCAGCAGCAGCACTAGTAGCAGAACTTGCAGCAGAAGTAGCAGAACTAGCAGCTTGAACAGAAAAGTGTTTAGCTGAGTAATCATCTACACCATCTCCGCCAGCATCAGTACTAACAAGACTATCAGCAGCTTTATTTGCCCACTCTGTTGCGTAGGTTATTACATTAGTAGCATCAATTAGTATAATCCAATTAGCACTATCACCAGCAAATGTAGCTCCAGCAGTATGTGCTGTTTCCGCTACTGCATACTTGTATCCATCTACTACAAAGTCATTAACAGCGTAATTAGTCCCAGTAGCCCAAGTACCTCTAAAGGCTTGGTCAATGGAGAATGATGTCCAATATGTCGAGTTTGTCGTTCGATCACTTGCAAATGTTCCAGTACTAGCAGTAGTATGAGCAGTATTAGCAGTCCAGATAGTCCCAAGTTCTTTATCCACATACTTATCATTAACGGCAATGGTTATGGCGTTTGTCCAAACTCCTTTAATGCCGGATATAGATATATACTGAGCGAGAGTAGCATCAGCTAATCGCCAATTATCATGCTCCTTAGTATGCCAAGGAATAGTGTCAAAGTCGATTAACTCGAAATTAAAATTCGTAGTATTCGCCATGACACTTCCTATACGTCTATTTCAACACCAACTACCTGTACATTACAACTTCCACCAGTACTACCACCAATCGTGTAGGTAACAGTGTCACCAGCAGCAAGATAGTAAATTGGAGGTGCGGGAGCGCATGTAGTATCGCCATCAACACCTGTTGGAAGAGCAGATAATGGTCCTTCTTTCATTGCATTAGGACTTGAAAACAAGTAATTGCTCTGAGTAATATTAGAATGATCCATTACAGTTATACCATTAACCAAGATTTTGAAGTCTGTGGTTGCATCTGATGTACTGCCTTGAATCAAATACATTATTTGACACTTAGCAGCCTTGCCTGATGGAACAGTATAAGCTGTCGTAGTTGCTGCTGAAGCTGTTGTTGCTTCACCAAGTACGCCTATTTTGTCAGCCATAAGTTTTACTCCTAATTATAATGAGGTTAATGAGACATTGCCAAAGGCCATATCCGCAGGTAAACCAATTCTTCTAAAGTCTACCGTTGTTACTCTACGGATCGCCTCTCGAACCTCTGCTTCATCTTGAAACCCGTAGAATGCTTTAGCACCAATAGTACCAGTTCTTAATTGTAGTGCTGTTAATTCATTGTATATAGTAAGAAACTGGGTACGCATATCAGCCTTACTAACTTTTACGTTGTCTGCTGGAAATGTTGTATCTACTGCACTTGCCATATTTATCTCCTAATTGATCCCGGCTGGTAAGCTAAAGTTATTGATATAAATTTCAATGGTCCTTTAGCATCACCTTCTATCCTTAATTTAAACAATTTATACTTAGTTGTCCAAGCATATAATCCTTCATGTCTAGTAGGTCTTCCACCTCCCATATATTGTCCATACTCATCTGAACCATATCCGGGACCATCACCGCCCACAAATGTCATTGAAAGAATTGGATCAAGAACATCTACATCCCATCCCAACTCATCATCGAAAACTGATCCGTCTATGAATGATTCTCCAAGGTCTGATCGACTCTTATATAAATTATCCACAAACATTTTGACATCGAATCTTTCGTTGCCATCAGTATCGAGGTTAATGTATCTACTAGCCTTAGTTGCAAATCTTTGCTGATTATCACTCCAAGGTAATTCCCAAGTAAATGGTATGGGAACACCAGAATCAGACGCACTTACAACGGGGTGCCAACCAGTATAATCAGTAAAAGCTGTAGAATCATCAAACATCTCCTCAGTACCTTCTCTATCTTTATACACTGGGTCTTGTTCATTTCCTAGTATAAAAACATCTGTACCTTTGGTGAAGAATACTCTCTTTAAGGATGAAACACAAGAACTAGTCCAATTCCAGTTATTGAACTCAAACCAAGCATCAATCTTCAAAGCTCTAATTCGTCTATATACGTAACATCTAGTCTCTGTTTGCTGTTTAACATCTCCAGCATTCGGGATAAATAACATATATGACTGTTGTAAACTATTAAAGACAGAGAATGTACGGTTTTCTAATTCGCTTGTGCTAGTGAATTTGGAGACGTTTTTGTGGATTTCTGGGTCAATTAGCTGTGATAGTCTTTCTGATCTAACTGCTCCCGTAAATAATGCTTTATTAGATGATGATACTCCTACGTGATCGCAGAATAACATATCTTCACCAATAGTAGATAGTACTCTATGAGATAATGCGCCATGTTCTTCTATGACATCATCAAATGTTGGTACATGATCTGATTCGGCAAATGATCCTAATGTTCCTATCAGCATAACATTTTCAAATGCGATTATTACTTTATCTCTAAAGCGTCCTAGTCCTTTTATATTAGATGATCCTTGAGGAACACGAGAACCTAAATCAACATTGACTGCATCATTTGGTCCGGCATCTCCGACAAATACGCCTGATGTATCTGTGGATGATATATATAATCTGTCGGGATTGTCTACGTCACCACCCATTACTAGGTATCTGTCATGTGCAATAACATATTTAGCTATCGGAGTAAAGGCATTTGTGCCAACGGCTGGATCATTTAAGTATGTACATATCATACTTTGGTTTACTATCAATGGCTTATTAATACCATTACATATGATTAGTTCACCATTAAATTCAGCAAATGATGCAAATGTTGTCTCTCCCCAAGGATCAGGCGAACCCGGAAGATTCTCAGAGAACGATTGATCAAACATAATGTCAGCATTACCTGATGAATCTATCTTTATTACTACACCATCTTCTCCTACTACGACTATATGTCCATTATAATAGAAGCAGTTTACCGCACCAGTTGTTAATCCATCCAGTGACGCGAATAACTTAGTACCTTGTCGTACTTCGATTGATCCATCTTCGCCAAGTTGTAGATTTTGCAGTACTCGTGCAAACTTAGTCTTCATATTGAGATCGTTATCTACAACATTCCATCCTCCTGAGAAGTCCCTGATTGTTGTGTCTAACAATCGTTCGGAACGTCTAGGCTGTCTGTACTTTTGTCCTGTAAATATTGTAGACATTAAGAGGCTAATTCGGTAAATGTAAATGCGTTTGGTAATCTAGATACATTATCTAAGGCTACTGGAGTTTCGTTACGTAGATTACGTAGTTGCTTCACTCGACTCTCAAACATGTTTTGTAACTTGTCGGTTGCTGCTGGATTTGTTCCATCATCTTCAGCATAATCGTATGATGCCCCTAGAATTAGTGCTTGTTCATCGAAATTAACCTCATCTGATGGTACGAAGTCATCTGGTTTTGTGCGATATGTAACTTGAATATCTCCAGTTGACGCTATCGGCCATATTTTAAATACCTTTGTTGAGCTGGTATTTTGACTGAAGAATGCAGGAGTAGTACCTGTTATTGTATCTGGATTTAATGTTGCTTCTGGTAGCGCAGATAGCGGAGTATTAGAGTCATCTGGATATATTACTCTAATATCTTCAAATCGTTTAATTTTTGCACTTAAATCTATAGTAACAACTCCGGTAGATCCATCTAATGTCATAGATTCACCGAATGTTACAAATTGTCCCCACCATGCTTCGTCGAATAGTACATCAAATTTATGTTGAATCATCTCAGCTATACGATCTTCAGAATATAACTGGACACTTGCTCCAGCGACTTGGGAAAGTCTGATAGATGTACGTTCGATCAATTTAGCAAATGTTGCCATTATATCTCTCAAGTAAGTTGGGGAGAGGCTGAAGGGGCCACCCCTCCCCACTTCTCAGCATTTAGCCGTTAAAGTGCGAAATGCCATGAAGGTTCCCGGTATTAACAGCATACCTAACTTCATAGACAACACTACCATTACAAGATGTATATGGAAGAACTGTTCCTCTTGGATCGCCAGTAGTAGCTGTCTGTGTGGCAGTCGTATCACCATCAATGAATCTAACATTTTCATCAACGTGAACCGACAAGTAACCAGCACCATTAGTACCACCAGTATCACTAACAAGCTCAATTGCTCCACCTTTGGCAATTTTACCAGTGAGTCCATGATCGTCTGTTCCAGCGAAATCACTGTACAAAGCACCAAGAGAATCACTAGCACTAATTGTCAAACTAAGACCAGCAACAGCAGTCCCACCAATTTCTAATGTACAATCACTAGTAGCAGAGCTGTTAGCAATCGCAGAAACAAGGGACATTCCAGTAATAAATCCTTGTGCTGGAGATGAAGTAAACAAGGAAGCGTCAGTAGCGTGAACAACATAAGTTGTATCTGCTACATCTCGTCTTACACCTTTATGTACACCATCCTCAGTCCAGCCAAGAAGTTGTTTAGCTGTATATGGTAGACCTAGTACATCTGACCATCCTATGTCGCAGGTATCACTAGCAGCACCAGCAGCGATAGCAAGACCATCAACATACTTGAATGCTTTTTGCCCGTATATAATACTAGTGCCAGAAAGAGTTAAATTCTCTTTCATAGGCTGACCGAGATAATCACGACCACTAATCGTACATACATGGTTAGAGCCAGCAGAACCTACGGCAGTGAGAACACGACCATAATTAGCGTCAATCATACCAGAGGTTGTAGTTAAGGAAGTAGAACTTCCGTCAAAGGTAGTTTTATAATCTGAGCTGGTATATGAAGTAGCACTATTTGTAGCACTTACACCATCCCAGATTCCATCAGCATCGAGAGCAGCGGGTGATCCCAAGCTAACTAAATGGACACCATCCAAGACATCAGCAGCAAATTCCATTGAAGGAACGAACTGGCTTATAGTTCTTGGAAAGTGGTCTTGTACGACTTTACTCATTTTACTTCTCCTGTATCAGTCGTAGTTTCAGTAATGCTCGATTCCTGCTCTGCGTTTGGTAAGAAATTGGTCATAGTATGGAACGACATATCTTTCATGGAACCAACTATTTCACCACTTTCCATATCTACCAAATTTGCAGGGCTATCAAAACCAAGCCTTTTAAGTTCATCATCAGTACGGACTCTAATACTAGAACCACTAGGAAAGAATACCATATATCCTGCTGGTTCTTCTATTTCTTTATAGTCGAACCCACCCTTATCTGAGGGGGAAGCGATAGTATGCTTACGCTTTCCTTCTAGTTTTTGTACTATATACTGAGGTTTAATGTTTTGTTGCATGTCCCTTCTCCAATTCACAATTACGAGTTAATCAGTACTGCATGAGTACGGTATGCTTTCCACAAACACCATTGTCCTTGCCAAACAACACGTCGACCAACAGCATCAATAGTCCAAGGGGCTACTAATTCTTTGACTTTCATGTTTACATGACGAAGGATGTGTAAGCGGAGGTACTTTGAGTTAATGAAGTATGCCTTATTAACTGGGCAGTCTTCATCATAAAGCATCGGAATAGACTGATGCTTAACTCCAGCAAAACCTAAGTCCATCATCTTCTTGCCAGCATTAGTTTCTGACAAGTTAATAACGACCTTATCTCTTACAGCAGTCCTATAATGACGATATAAGTTACGACCGCAAAGGATTACGTCTGGTTTGTCACCTTTCAGTGTCAAGTCCATTAGGATGTCATCAAATGCTTCTTCAATATTTGTGCTATCCAAGTTACCGTTAAAGTCATAAGCTGATGTACGCCATTGGGTTTCATTTGCCCGGTTGATGTCTCCAACAGTACCAGTTGTTGGATCATCAGGAATGAGCAATGAAAGTCCCTGTGGATCAGTGCCAGAGCCGGAAGCATAAAGATAAGTAGAAAACTTTTCTTTAATTGACTCTTCTAAAACATCCATTTTGGCTTTCATCAATTTAAAAATTTGAGCTTGACCCCTGTTTTCATCCTCTTCTTGGTCAGATATTACAACAGAACCAGCTACCCTAGACCAATTATACGTTACCGTATCGAATTCATTGGTCTGAGCGATTGGTTGCTCATCATAATACTCGTAAGAAGTGATGTTTGGGTTACGCCCAAGTGTTAAAGGATTAGTGATTTCGTGACCACCATCCTCAAACTCTACTCGATTGTTCGCAAAAGCCCATGCCATAAGAGCATTAGACTTTATAGAAGCCATTATTAGCTTCTTTCTTGAACGAGTTAGAGTAGAGTTTAAAACAGTAGCAATAGGTGTACTTGCCATTACTGTCTCCTCTATCTAAAAGTTAAAGTTAATTCATAATTCCTGCATCACGCATAGATGACTTAATTATGTCTTCCATGTCGGTATCAACAGATGCTATTTGACTAGCATCGGTAACATTATCGGCAGGAGTGCTACCAGCAGGTAGGGAACTCTGCGTATTTTCAGTCTCTTTAGCTTCCTGTAGTCCATTTGCTATTTTCTGCTCATGAACATCTAAAGGGGTGTTCCAATCTAGTCCCTTTTCTAAGTAAAAGGACTTTAGTTTGAAATACGCAGCTTCAGGAGATAGAGTTGAATCTTTCTCAAGTAACTGGGCTAGTACATCCTGATGGACAGCAGCATCCGGGTAGTGTGACATGAACTGGTTATATACTTGTGTTGCCTGTTCTTGTCGTTGTGCATATTCAAGTTGCTCTTGTCTCTCAGAAGTTATCGGACCTAATTTTTCGTCTAACATTCGACTTAGTGCTGCCACGTCCGTTCCTTGGCCAACACCTTCTATATTATGACCCGCAGTTTGTGCTTCTGTCAATAGATATTTAATAGTTTCAACAGGATTGTCTTTAAATGCTGATATTAATTGTGCGCCAGTAGTTAACTCTTCGGGACTTAGATTATATTGATTTGGCAGATTTGCAGTACCTTCAAACGCATCTACTTTAGTACGTAACGTATTTATTTCTCGTTCTAAAGTATCTGCTCTCTGTCTCTCTCGTTGTGCTGTTTCGTAGAATCTACGCTCTTTTCCTCCTTTTGCAACTAAGTTTCCTTGTCCGTCAACAAGGTCTTGGGGACCACGAGGTGCTGACTCTGCTTGTTCAGTTGCAACGCTTTCACTAGTTCCGTCTGGTTGTTGCGCCTCTGTCGGAGCTGTCTCTGTCGGGACTTCTTGCGCCTCGCCCTCAATAACAGTGGATTGTTCATCGTTAGTGTCATCCCCTTCCCCTATACTGTTTAATATATTATCTTCGATAGATAGTTCTTCGTCAGCCATAATAGTACCCCTTTACTGCTGTGTTACGCCAGACTGCTGCATTGCAGCCATAGCTTGTTGTAGTGCTTGATTTGGATCAGCACCTTGTTGAATCTGTTGTGCAACTTGTCCTTTAAGTTCAGTTGGAAGCTGTGCTAGTATTTGATCTAATTGTCCTTCATCCATAGCTTGACCACCTTGCTGCGGTTGGCCTTGTGGCTGACCTTGCTGTGGTTGCGCTTGTTGTGGTTGTTGTTGTTGTGCTTGCTGTTGTTGTACCATTTCCTGCTTTAATAATTCCCAATCATCGTCTTTCATGGTTATTTCATCAAATGCTTGTTGGAAAACTTCGATCATGATACGGACAACTGCTTGTGGAGCAGCGTTTACGAACTGTCCAAGTACTTGTCCAAGCTCTAATGCTTCTTCTTTTTTGGCTTGGGATGTAGGTTTCTTCGTACTTCCACCAACAACCTGAAAAGATAGTATAGTTTCTATCTCATCCTGTGTCATATTCATCCAGTCTTGCCCATATTCGTCACCGACTAGCTGTAATACTGACTCTTTATCCAGATTCATGAGACAAAGTTGGGCTAATGCCCACGCTATATCCCCTATCCAGTCCTCTATTGCATCACTTTTTTCATCTACACGCATATTTTGGGCTGATGTTGTGATATTTGCACTGGTTGTATTAGTATTTGTACGGAATTGTTCACCTCTAAGGACAGCACCGACACTTGAAATCCTATCAACTGCCTGATATTTTGCTTCCTTATCAAATAGTTCGCTGAATTGCATAGATGGTGGTGGGATAGTTCCCAACACATCTGGAATTTTTACACCTTCAGGTAGTTTTAGTCCACGAGCTGTGCCATCATCACCAGATAATACAGCCTCAATATCCGACCTATCTACTAGGTTACTATTATATAAGACATTCCTACGTACCCATCTTCTTGCCCTGCGCTCTTCATCTACCATTTCATTAATCGCATCTTGCTGATCAAGGTAGTAGGAAACTTCTCCCTTCGTAACTGAACCTTCTGGACTATCGAAAAACATTAATCCGAACACATTAAAGAATCTGTCTAATTGAAGAGGATCATCCCAAACCCATATAGGCCAAGACCAATCCTTGTTATTAAAAAGCATAACTCGCCTAGTCGTTTTATCCCAAACAAACCAGACTTCTGTTCTTTTCGCTTTATCAAACGAGTCTTCGTCAGCGAAACCATAGTCTTTTGCGTTATGTTCCTGCTGGAATATATTAAATGTGTCTGGATCTTCGTGACCAGTATCTTCATCTTTACTTACTTTCATCACATGTGATGGCTGGTAAATGGACTGATACTCATCTGCGCTGCCCTTCTTCTTCATTGCGTATCTAGCAAGCAAGAAACTAGTAGGAATAAAATCTCTAACCATCACCCACTTGGCATCACCGAGATCAATCTCCTCACTGTCGGGATCTACAACGACATCAAATGGCGATAACCATTTAAGTGTTGGACCTGCTGGCTGAAGTATGTCAATGGAATCTTCCAATGCCATAATTTCGCCTTCTATCTTCTCTACTTCCTTTACACTCTTTGACTTCTGCAACTTTACTGCTAGATTTGATAAGTCTTCTAAAGCTGTCTCGCTACTATCTTCTTTAAATGTCCAGTTTAACTGTAGCCATGCTCTATTAGTTAGTAATGCTGTGACAACTGCTCGTTTTGCTTTGGGTTTTAAATTAATTCCCGGTGCAGCTTTCTTTTGCATTATGTTGTTCACTAGATGTTCCAGTGTTACTGCTAGTTTTTCGTACTTAGAATTAGTACTAGTAAACTCGGCCTTCGGGTTACGAGCATATAACGCTGGAACCATAGTAGTGACATTGGCAAATACTACGTTCTCTGTTTCTGTTATATTATTATTTAATCGTTGATTTCCTATTAAGTTTCCAGAGGCATGTTCATTTCTTACACGATGAGGAGTTTGGTCATTATCATAGTAACGCATACTCTCACGCCAAGCATCTTCGACATCTTTTATCTTAGCAATACCAGACTGCATACGTGACTTCCAAACCTTACCATGTGATTTGGAAACAGGTATCTTACTTTCACCAACTACCTGATATACTGGTTTTCGTTTACGAGTTTTTCTTGGTGTCGGCTCGTCTATCGACTTGTCTATGTTACGCTCTACATCTGTAGGGAAATCTTCTTCTGCCATTTATTTTATCCATTCTTCCAATACGCTTTGTTACTGCCTTATGTGCTACTTTAGTTTGCTTCATCAATTCTATGGCCTATTTCAACAATTTTGTCAAAGTCTTGTTTTTTCCATGCAGCTTCTAGCTGTTTTTTAATGTCTTGCACTTTTTCTCTAAAATCAATAATCCCTTTTACTTCTCTTTTTGGAGCATTAATTCCTCTGGTACTTTCTACTAAATCATCTAATTGCTTACCAATCTTATTTTTTAAATCAAACATACTTCGTTTTGTTGCTGCTATAGGATCAGCTTCCTCTGCTACATCCATTATTTCATTAATTCTACGTTTTAAATCTCTTGCTGATTCTGTTGGTAGTATATCATCAGTTTTAATGGGCGCATGTTCTGGAATTACATCGACTTTAGCTCTGTCAACTAACTCTTGTTCTTTTGCAGTAAGTTGTCTTTTAAGAGGTGTTCTATCTCTACCTATTGGTATAGCAGATGGGTCATCAGCATATGCTTCACCTACAAGGTCATCTCTACTATATTTTTTATCTCTTTCAAAGACTCTACCAATATTTTCTGGCCTTCGCATTTTTTCAGCCTGTTGTGCCAACATCTCTTCAGTAGCCTTAGTTGTTCTATATGTTGACTTTCCTCCGGGAATCATAGTTGCCATTGTTCCATATTTAATTGATTCAGCAATTTCAGGACTAATTCCACCACGCATATAAGCAATATCTGCTAAAGCACTTCTAAGTTTTGGGTCTTTTACTCCTCCAAGCATTGCACGTACTTGTGTCATTTCTGATGCTGCTCCTAATCCTCCTTTAGCTGCTCCACCTAACCTAGAAGTATTACGTAATGCTTGTATCCCGCTTCCACCTTCAAACTCAAACTCTTGTTTAATTAATCCTCTTATAGCATCTTCTAATCTTTTCTGTCCTCTTCCTGCTGCTTCTGAAGCTCCCATAGGAATATCATGCATTTCAGGTGATCTAACTTTTGTTGCAGGAATACCTTCATCAACCAAGTTACGTAAGAATGCCTCATGGACATTACTAGAACTAATTGTTGCTCCACGAGTTGGGTCCATTCCCCCTTCTATCGCTGCTGCAAGTCTTTCTTCAGGAGTCATATCTACAGCAACCTTACCAGAACGAGTTAACCCTTGGCTTTTTACAGCTAAGTTTGGATCACCAGTTATTTGTCTAAGCTCTTTAACTAGTTCTGGGTTTCTAAATGGAGGAAACTCATCAGCTTGTTTAGCTAACTCAGCTATCTCTTTATCCGTTAATCTTACGTTGGCTTTCTCTAAAACCTCTTTTATAAGTGGAGATGTTACTGGTATTGTTCCTCCTTCTTGCCCAATAATCATCATTCTTGCTGCATCAGCTTGTGTTTGTGCTGGAGATACTTTTCCTCGTTCACTTTTGGGAAGTATATGTTCAATGGTTCTAATTAGTCGTTCATCATCTGGAGCGACCTGTCTCCAATCACCAATAAGTTGTGTACCTCGTATACCAGTTTCAGGCATCTCTTCGATGAACTCGTCAACACTCTTACCAGATTGTTTAGCCATCAGGTTAGATATTGCTCTAAGTAATGTTGGGTTAACCATGTCTTATATCTTTATCGCCTACTTGTATTTCACGCTCACCCCATTTGCGCCAACCAACTACTTCTTCTCGTACTGGTTTAATTAGTACACTTATCTCTGGTACATGAGATAACATATATTTAATAGTATCCATTCCGTGATCATTCTTATCAACGGGCTTGTCTATCCTATCACCAACTGTATCAGTTTGCCAATAGTATCCGTTAAATTCATCTATTAACCATTCAAGTTTCTCACTAATATAAATGTGAGGACTATTATATACACCTGTAATTGGATGCTGATGATTCTTAACAATAGATAAGTACTGAGTAACTTTTACTATACCATTACTTATATCATTATTACCACGAGAGCAATAAATACCTTCATCCATAAACATATCTGAAATAGACTTACCAACTAACTTGCCTGATTGAGTCTTCCTTCTGAAGATGTCTGGATCGGATAATATATGATTATTACTCGGGACACCATAATTATCTCTTAGTTTCTTGATCCTGTCAGTCTGTCCACCATTAGGATAATTTGGATCAGTGATTGGAACTTCCTTTTCGTATTCACCGTCCATTATCATAACATTGCCGTGCTCATCAACGAATCCTAATAGATAGCAAAATGGTACTGCCATACCATAATCATATCCTTCTATGATACTCATATTACTTGTAGACATTTGTAGTCTTCTGTAATATTCCATCATATAGTTATGAGTTACTACATGTGCTTCTTCACTGAAACTTGGATATACTAGTCCTTCGTATGCTGCCCATTTTCCGAGTAGGAATCGATCACGCATCTGTCCACGGTATGTCGTTTCAAGTGTTTTAATGAAGTCTTTCTCTAGATTATCTTTATTCTCGTAAGTACTTCCCTCATAGACTTCTAAAATCGGTACTGGTTTACCGGATTCATCTTTTACGACCTCACCATCATCATCTGTTTCACATAACAGACTCTCATTGTACCTGTTATCCTTCCAATCATGATATGGTTTAATTAAGTTCTTATATACCCAGTTACGTGTAGGATTAGAAGTAACAACAAACCAGCGTGGACCAGATGACGGCATACTTGGATCATCTCCAGCATATCTTGTCATACCACGTAGTCGACCTAATAAATCTAAGAAATCTTTGTAGACAATCTCTGGATCTTCTATCTGATCGACAACGATCCAGTCATATGTAGCGGATAGCAGGTTAGATGTTGTACTTTCTTGGTGTATTTTACCTTGCTGCTGGATATACCTGAAGTTAATAGTAGTACCATTAGTAAGCGTACAAGTATTAGAAGAGTTTTGGCTACGAGGGAACGACTTAATCCAATCTTCGGGACACCACTTTATGAACTCCTTACGAATAGTATCGTTTAGTTTCGGATACGTACTTCGTGCGATAAGTCCATTACTTCCGGGATAATCTTTAGACAGGTTAATAGCCTTGATACAGGCAGCAGCAGTTTTACCGTTAGCAAAGCCACCGCCATAGAATTGTACCTTGGCCTTTGACTTTAGAAACCTATCCTGTAGTGAATCCTTGAATAGTCGGAATGTGGGCATTAACCACGCTCGTCAGTAACCCAATCAGCATTAGTAAGAGCATCAGTATCAAAATCACCATCAACTCGTTTAGCTACATAATTCTTGTCTGACGCTACATCGTGCGCACGTTCTCCAATATAAGTTGGAACAAGGTTTGATATTACTGTAGCAGCACCACGATTAACACTACTAAGTTTATTCTCTACGCCTGATCCAGTAGTTCCACCACCATTGCCACTTACTTCTTTTACTACAGCCATCTTTAGCTCCTATATCTCTTGAGGGGTAATATCTATTGTTGGTATATCATTTTCCTCTTTAGTGACATACTCTATTCTTAATCCACCTTCTACTTGATGTTTATGTTCTACCACATCTACTGGACGATGGCCACCACGATCTAATAAATCTTTAGCAGAGTGAATTCTTGTTGCCTCATTTGTACTATTAAGTCCTTCGACCATCCGACTAGCTGCAAGTACACCAGCTTGTGAGATCATTGATCGTACTGATTCTTGATCACTCTCTATTATATTATGTATTACATCCTCACGAATTTCACGGAAGGAATCAGACATTCGGATACGACCAACCTGTTCCTCCCGTAATCCAAGCACCGTACCAATATCGCTATCATTAATTCCCATTAAAGAATAGCAAAGTATCATACTGATAGTGTTCATCTTATTGGGAGGAACAGGCAGATCGGAAAGTCTACGTTGCGCCATCACGTAGTCTCTCTGTATCTGTTGAACACTTGGTATCTCTACTAAATCATCCTTGTCATCTGGAATAATTGTGCCATCTGTTGGATTAATAACAGTCCCGTCAGCTAGTGTAAGTGATTCTACCCCAGTTGCTAGTGTCATGTTATAAAACGAGTAACAGTATTATAGAGAGCAGCATCTATCTTAATCATTTTTGAACGTGTTCATCAACGAATCCTAGTAGCTGGGTTCGCGTATGCCTCTGTACCAAATAATTTCCAATCCTTAGCGTTCTTCAATGGACCCAGCCCATAAAAATGCCTTGGATTATTTCGACTCTCTTCTTCTCGGTTAAACCAATCAGCTATTGCATCAACTAGATTAGATCCTTGTCCTTGTTGTATTGGTGTACCTCTTGGGTCTGGGGTAATAGGTGCTGGCGGAAAGTTAGCCATTTCCATTTCTGGAGCCATAGGCATAGATTTAATTTCATCCATCAATCTTCTATATTGCGCCCCTGCCCTACTTCGATCAATACGAGACATTGCTCCACTTGGATTTGTAGCAGTTTTTTTGCCAACAAAACTTGATTGATTATTTCCTGCGTCTGGGAAGTCTGTAACATCTGTGAGTGCTGGATAATTCTTTGCAGTAATTACATCTGAACCATAGTTTTGTTTAAATGTTTGAGCTGCGAGATCCTTTGCTCTTTGACTGGCATTCTCATTAAGACGATTTTGATTCTCTATTGTAACTTGATTATCACCATTAGCACTAGGAGTATTAACATTAGTATAATCAGAAGCACCCATACCTAATTCGCCAGCCGTTCCTTCCCAAAGATCATCTTCAAATTCGCCAGCATCAATTCTAGCTTGAAGTTCTGGATCGGCTACGGGAGCAGATTCTTCTAGATCTGGTCCCATTTGTCCCGGATCAGCACCATATTCTTGCCGTACATAGTCTATTGGCTGTACTTCGCCAGAAGCGATTTGGTAATCTTGTGTTCCTTCTGGATATATTGATCTATATCCTCCGAAATTACGATCCATCCCAAGTAACTCATTCAAGAATCCAGCAATCTTTGGGACATCTTCTCCTAAATATTCTGTTGTAGCCATTATGAGTATCTCCTTTTTGGGACATTACTAGTCTTCATCTTAGCGATAACTAGCTCACGAGTATTAGGAGCCTTCCTCTTACTAGCTTTCTGTTTACTAGGAGGACGACCTACCTGTTTACCATAAGTACCGGGACCGTAAGGCATTAACTTAGTTTCCCACCACCACCATTACCAGAAGCATCAGTTGGATATGTAGTTGGCGCACGATCTATCGTAGCACCTGCTCCAATCTCAGCTTGCATAGTTGTAACGTCTGCTGAAGTAACTGCACGAGTAGTAGTAGCTGTATCAGATTCAGTACTATCAAGTACACCACCAACTTGCTCATTAGAGGTAACTGTTCGGACACCACCCTGATTATTACTAGCTCCAGTATCTTGGACAGCATCTACTTGGGCAACAGTATAACTAGCAGAAGTACTAGGACTAGCATCAGTAAGAAGCGTAGTAAGTATTTCGCCATACTCCTGCATACCTCTTTTACGTAGTAATCTCATTAAATGGTAACGGTTAGGGGACCGTTTACTTAGTAGTGCATAACTACCTGTAGTATTTGCACCATCTCCCCAAAAATCGCTGTAACTTGCCATCGCTCTTGTCTCCATTATTTGTTTTGCTAAATGACGTTTCGTAACGTGTATAATGTAATTAACATATATAAATACTTTCGTCAACTCACTTTCCGGCCAACGAAGTTGGCGGGGCTGTCTTTATATGTGTGACAATAAGATATACTTCGTGTAAAGCATTGTAATCATTGGATGTTTCTGCATAGGGACACAATTCGATTTTGGGGGATGCTTGATCTCTATTAAGGTCTAAGAGTAATTAACCAATACCCCTACTTTTGGAAACGGGGGGTACTAACTTCAACACTGTACCCCTCCCCCTTCCTATATTTGTGAACACTCTGTGGTTAAAAAGTGTTCTTTCTGTTATCAACTTTTGGAGGTTACGATGAGAAGACATTTGGATATCGACGATTATGTAATAGCATATGATGCACCATCAGTACCACACGAACAACTAATAGAATGGTGTGGACAAAATGGCATCTATCTCTACCAAGGCTACGGTAGTTTCAAGGATGCTAAACTCGAAGCATACAAGGAGGGATTCAGGAAGGTTGCATGTATATAATCCCTTTTTCTCTTTTCGAAGGTAGTGTTGGTTAAAAAGTCTTCATTACCTTCTTTCTTTAACTTAATAACTAGGAGGCCAACAATGGCTATTCAATTTACACCAATTACCGTTAAGCTAGTAACTCGCCCTAACATCACACTTGATGATGGAGAGAAATGTTATACATTCGAGATTCACGGATGGAGTGCAGTACTCGTACGCAAAGGAGCTTGGACTAAAGAACAAGCAACAGAGAAGAAGAACGCGTTCCGCAAGTTCTATCTTAACCATAAGAGGGCAATCGAGAGCGGTAAGGTTGCACCATTCAACATCATGGCAATGACGGTAAACGGAACTCCAATATCGAGCTTGTTCGAACGCAAGCCAGAAGAACTACCTGAACTCACATTCTAACATCGAGAGAACTCGGAGTACAAGAACAAGTAAGTACTCCGAGTTCTCATTTTTTTCGAGGCAAGCTTGCATCTCGTGTCCTAGCACAACAACTAGACGAGGTAAATGCACTTAGCGATATGTAATAGCATTCATCAATCAACAATCGAGAGTATATATAATGAATACATATAGCATAAACACCACAATCTCAAGTGAACGTATATTATATAAGTATATTCAAGTAGTTATAGTGTTGTCTCACATCGTGTCTGAGACTACTTCGTGTGTACCACGCTGCACAAATCCCTGTGTGCTTTTGTGTAGTTATTGTTGGTTAAAAAGTTCTTTTCGTTTCGAGTATTAACAATGAATATGGAGAAGTAAGATGATTGATATAGAAGAAAGTTATTATACAATTACAAAAGTTATAGAAAGTTACGATTGTGATCAAGGTTCTTGTAAATTATATGAGTTTGAATATGGTGATAAAACTTTTCAAGTAGGTATCTATGAAGATGATAAAGTTATCTCTATATTAGAGGAGACAGAAGATGAATAATATCGTTATAAACTCTATCATATTTCTAGCTCAAGCATACTTTTTCGTAGTGAACATGATCTTATTCATGCTCAATATAAACTTAATCTAGTGTGCTTGGTCCCTGATAAACAAAGTATCTGTTGGTTAAATACTTGGTAAATGGCCCCTCGTGTCGGGCTTTATCACATTAACTGGAGATTCCACAATGGACAAAAACTTCGAAGTACTTCTTGAATACATATTCAAACGTAAATCACCTGCTAAACTTACTAATAGTCAAATAGTAACTGAACTATATAAATATGGAGAATACCGATTCTACGAGTTACCCGAATGGCTCAAAGTTGAGGTAAGGAACCGTAACCTATCATTCGGACCACGCGAACCCGACCCGATTGAAATACTAGAATCTAAAAATGACGGTCGATTACATAAATATTACAACAAGCAATTATCAACTGAAGACTTACACAATCATTATGCAAGAGGAGACTACTATGACATTCGATGTTAATTCATACGTAAAAGACTTAGATGTTCCACGCGACAATGAAGTATTACAAGAATGGGAACAATTATTTGATACAACACAGGTAATATTGAACGATGCATACTCAGCACGAGCATATTTCTGGGGAGTCGCATCAGCGATGGAGAATCAAATCCAATATCTAGGAAGTAATTATCTACCTAACCTAGAGAATCGTGTCAACAAGCTCGAAGGTAATGGATTCTTATCAGAAGGTGACTTACAAGTTAGCTGGTACAGCAACGAAGACAAGCCACATGTTAATGAAGACATAGATATTACAGAACAAGCATCTGATACTAAGAATCAGATACGTAACATTCAAGATAGGATGGCTAATCTCGGAGTTGCTTATGTCTTAGCACGTAAAAATCATGACGATATAAGCAAGAACTTAAATCAACTATCATATGGAGCTATCAAATCTAGAGCAGCAGCAAAACGTGTAGCTTAGTAAAAGATCATAGGGCTAGTGTTATATATTGACACTAGCCCTTTTTTTATGACAAGTTGGTTAAATAGGAGGGAACTATGGAATTACTATTATTATCTCCAATCATATTCTATGGAATTATGATTATAATAGCTCTGATACAATCATGAGTATCTTCAATCGAAGACAGTACGAATTCCTAGCTAAGAACATTCTATATAAAAAGAACATTAATAAAGCCGAGTCATTGCGGATGGCATACGTGCTAGGAGAATGGTTTCGTGTCTCAGCCAAAAACTTCAAGCCAGAAATATGGTACAAAGCATGTGGTGTTTCAGATAAAGAATTACTTATGCTTAAAGCAGGAGAAATCAATGGAAATACCGAAGAAGTTTCTACTACCCGGAGGCATCAAGCATCTAAGAGTACAACAGAATAAGACAGGTAACTGGATGATATGGCTCAATGCAAATGGTGACTTTACTCTAGGCTCTTTCATTGAATTAAATAATAATGGTACAATAGAGAGGATTACTTGGCATCCAGATGGAAGCGAATCAAGATTCTTAATATGTGGAGAGAAAGATGGAACCATTAATATGTGATTACTGTGGATCGTGGACTAGACCTGTACAAGTACATGGACATTTTCAATGTGGAAGATGCAAACAAAACTTAGCAGAATGTTGTAGTGGAGAACAAGCACAACAAATGCCAGAAGATAACGATAGTAAACCCATCGTGTCTCAGCCTAAAGAAGAAGATGCATGAATAATAATCCTGCCGATATATTCAAACACATTGACATGAAGAACGGAGACAAAGAACAATGCTGGACATGGAAGGGGAAAGTAAATGCAAAAGACGGACGACCATACTTCACAATTAACAGATCTAGACGCACGGCTTATGGGATCGTACTTGAGTTGTTTACGGGAGAACCGCCGAATAACCGACAAGCACTACACTCTTGCGACAATCATATCTGTTGTAATCCTCATCATCTTCGTTGGGGTAGTCATCAAGATAATATGAATGATATGAAGGAACGTGAGAGACATGGTATGCCTAAGACTGTCGTACGTTCCATACTTAAATTAAGAAGTGAAGGTAAAACACAAAAAGAAATAGCTAAGATATATGGCATATCTAGAGAAACTATCTCAGCTATCGAGACAGGAAGGAGTCACAAGGAGTTGACAAACATAGACTAATATGCATAGTCTGCGCTGTCATGATTTTCCTTTCGTGAGTTAATCCCTAAGTCAGTTGGCCTCCCTGACTTTCTTAGGGAAACACTGGCCCCATGATATACAAATATCGTGGGGCTTTTTATTGACACGACACACAAATAATGTTAATACTCATATATTAAATGGAGGGAATCATGGATAATGTTATATCATTAGCAGATCATAACAGAGTACCCAATAGAGAAGAATATTTTTCTAATGAAAGTCCCCTATACTTTCGAGTATGGGAAAGGCCAGTATATTTCTCCGGTGGAGAAGGAGATATGTATGAGAATCCTAACTATAAGGCCATAGTTAGAGTAGATGAGAACAATACACCAATACAAATAGGCATGGTAGGTAGAAAGTATAAAGTAATACTCATGCAAGATATATGCACAAGTATCGAGGATGATCTATGTAGCATAATAGAACCTGAACATCTAAGTAATGTTAAGATTGTAGATAACATGTCTTACAAAGGAGGTATGTTACTAAGACAATATATATTCCCAACGATAAGAGAACAAATATCAGATGACGAACTAGGATTTAGAATCATAATCGTAACAGCATATGATGGATCATCTTCATTTAGATTATATACTGGAGCTATCAATTTCTTCTGTACTAATGGAATGGTCGACGGTCAGTTTGATATGATGATACGCAGACATACAAGTGGATTAACAATTCCAGACATGGCTGAAAGAATAAAAAGAAGTATAGATGTATTTCATACAAGGGCAAACACATTCCGAGAATGGGTAGGCAAAACAATATCAGATGAACAAGCTGAGAAAGTATTCGAGGCAATACCTAATGTATCTGATAACAGAGTAAGACAACTAATGAATCAGTATCGCATCGAGGTTATGAGACATGGAAGAACTGTCTGGGCTTTGTATAACGCTGCGACATACTACTCATCTCACAATGAAGGTGACTTCAGTGTTAGAAATACAGGCAATGATAACGAAGCCTCTACACTAATGCACCGTGAGAGACAAATCCGTAGTTGGGAAAATACAGACACGTTCAAACAAATCATTGCTGCATAGGAGGAATCATGTCCAAATTAAATGACCACCCACTATCTCTCGTTGATGGCGCACTAGTTATAGATAAAGATCTGTTTGATGTGACGGGAATAAAGAAGTTCTTCAAGGTTGTCATAAATACTGATGAAGATGACTTCCTCTCATACCCACATAGCACATCAGTCCGACTGCTAGATAAGGATGATAACATAGTATACTACGAACTGGATCACTTAGAACTAGTAACAGACGAACAAATAGAACTAGAAAAGAAAGAAGTAACAGATCACAAACTAAGTGAAACTGAAGTAGCATCAGCAATGGTAACTATAGAGCGTCTTATCAAACATTGTGTCATGAAATTTCAAGAACACGACATTGGTAAGAAGTTATCATTAGTAATCAAAGCAGAATGCTTCGGAGGTGATCGAGGAATAACTGTCGAACACATAGCGACAGTTGACTATGATCACAGTGTTATATCAAAAGATCTAGAAGATTCATTAGATATAGCAATAGAGAGATACGAAGAGAATGAGAATCTTAAACCGAAGGAGATTATGTTCGATGGAACCATTAACAATTAACCGTGATATACCAATATATAAATCTGATAGTAAATACGAATGGATAAAAGATCTCAAAGAAGGAGACAGCTTCATTTGGCCGAAAGCCTTAGCACCTAACTTACGTCAGACTGCTCGTCGATTTGGTATTAAAATTGTACAAAGACATGTAAACATTCTGGATGAAGATGATCGCGAAGCACAGCATTTCTCTGCTGTCAAATACGAAGGATTTGTACGTGTATGGATTTCACAAGAGGCAACTAAAACAAGGGAGATGGAGTAATGATCGAAGAGCAACAAAGACAAATATACTTATCATCACTAACTAGCAATACTCATAAAGAGTTCAATGATGCATACGATAGATTCATGTCAACAGCTAAGAAAGTATATATACCAGAATCAGATGATAACGAGAAGTCTGCGAAGCTAGCTGACATGCATACAGCGATGGCAAGATTTCATATCGTGTCTCAGATTAATTCAAGATTCCAAAAGTGGTACGCTAGCTCAAAAGACTCACTAGATAAAGCAGCTCGCTCACTTGGCTTAGATCCAGAAGTAATAAATGGAGAAGCAAAGGCAATGTACCAGAATGACTACTTTAACTTCTCGAAGAAGCGTAATGCAGAAGGACAATCGACAGCAATTAAAGACTTCGTGACTGAGCTTAATAAGTTAGGCGTTGACCCGGATACGATAAACAAAGCCTTAACGAATGCAACAAAGCCAAAGAAAGGAAGCGTTTACTACACAGTTACGCTTGTTGATGTATGAAGAATGATACTCCTACTAATAAGGTGAACATTCTTGAGATGAGTGACCAAGACTTAGTTGCCTTCTTAACAGGCATACGCGAACGAAGATTAAAAGCTGTAAAGATATTTGAAGAAACAGAACTGTTAAGAGAACAGGCAAGGAAGTTACAACTGGACAAGACACTCGATCACGAACTCAAGATGTGTACAAAAGAATTAGCTCAACTGGATAAAGTGATAGAGAAAGTTGAGAAGCGTACTATCAAACTACGTGCATTACGACTTCAACTGGAGGATTGATATGCGCCCATTTAACTTAAAGAGTTTAGATATAAGGATGTCTAATAATGAAGATAAGGCCATGTTACATACGTTTGATCACACTAAGTTATCAAACATTAACACCTGCCCGACTTGGGGGATTCTCCGATACTCTCACCATAAGCGAATGCCGGGAGCTGCTAGGGCAATGGCGTTGGAAGCTGGAGCAGCAGCACATGAGTCATTCGCTGCTCTTAAATGGTTCCAATACTACATCAGACAAGCTGATTCGGATGACAAGAGAACGCTTGCAAAGAAGGAAGGAAATAGAATATTCGGAGTGGATAGATTCAATACCATGTTCGATAGCATTAGGCCATCGCAAACAAGCAGAACTAACGCAATCAACTTCTGCCTTGAAGCACTGTATACTAGCGGTTTCTATGATGATCCTAGCGACTCCAAAAGAACTGTCAGTAACTTGTCCGAAGGAATCATATGCTATGTCGATGCATACGACCTAGACAAATACGATATATATGAGAACGAACAACACATCGGAGTAGAGATTGCATTCGATGTAACAGTAACAGTTGTCGAGCATACTCATCATCGTAGTTTAGATGAGCAAACAACTATGGCCAGATTTACAGGTAAGATAGATGGTCTACTATATAATAAAGGTAAACTAATGGTATGGGAGGATAAGACAGCATCAAGAATAGACGACTCATGGTTATCACAATGGGTAATGTCTCACCAAATAACAGGATACTGTCTTGCAGCCACAGCATTCACCGGGGAGGAATGCTTATTAGCACAAATATCAGGAATGAAAGTACCAGTAGCAAAGAACCCATCAGATACAATACGTAAAGAAATGGTAAACAGATCATATGATCCATTCATATTGCAATGGGCTAATTGGTTTGTGCATTCAGTAAATATGGATGCAACATATAGAGATCATATAGAAGATGCTCCTAAATATACTCACTCTTGTAATAGATACTTCCGTCCATGTTCCTTTGTTCCATACTGTGTCGCTGACACTGCCGAACAAAAGCAGATATACGCAGAGATGGAAATAGATGAATGGTCCCCATTAAAAGGAGAATGATATGGCAAAGGAACCAACGATTACACTTGGCGGAGTAGAACTATCTACACCAAAAACTCAACCACGTAGAATGTCTATGGTTATATGGGGGCCATCTGGTTCGGGTAAAACCACCCTCGCAGCTACCTCGCCTAGAAAAATCTTGTGGCTGAATTTCGATCCAGATGGTACGAGTTCGCTTATGAATCAGGAAAATATACTTATAGCAGACTTCTCAACAGAGAAACCTAATATAGTAGAGAAGTTTAAAAATGAAAGTTGCGCTGGATTACGCGACTTACTCGAAGAACATGAAGATATTAAGACAGTAGTATTCGATAGCATCACTTCATTCAACGAGTTAGCTCTACGACATGGAGTAGCAATGACAAATGGAGCATCTATGGAAATGCCAACACTACAAGGATATGGCAAACGTAACTCATATACAATGCAAGGTATTATGAATGTTATCAAAACTACTGGAGCAAAGAATAAGCATGTAATCTTCATAGCTCACGAAGATGCACCACAGAAAGATGAACTAACTGGCCAACTACTAGTATCATTACTAGTCGGAGGTAAAATGCAGTCTGAAATTCCAATTAAACTATCCGAAGTATGGCATCTGGAAGATGATGGTAAAAAGCGTAAAATTACTATCAGAGCTAATCGACTCAAAAGACCTATGAAATCTAGAATGTTTCTAACCTGCGGTGAGCGTGACTTTGAATGGAAATTCGACCCGGAAAATTGGGAAGGTCATACAATTTGCGAATGGTATCAACGCTGGTTAGATAACGAAGGACGTAAGCTAGATCTACCATGAACAAAGTGTCGTGAGATACTAAATATGGTATCTCTAAACAATGCTATCTACAAAGTATAGGGGCTGGACTAGTAGATAGAATACCTGTATAAACACCAGTTCCAATGTCACAATTAGATAAAGAAAGGAAAATATCATGAGTGACCTCGACCAACTATCAAGCGTAGTTGAATTTTCAAGCGACTTATCAAAAGCCGAAGCTCCAGAGCCACTACCTGCTGGTGAATATGAAGCAGTTATTAGAGCAGCAGAGGTAAAAATGTCACAGAGAGATACACGTTATGCTGCTGTTACATTCAATATCTCTTCTGATCAATATCCTGCTGATTACAAAGATGGTAATCCTGATGGCGCAACTCTCATATACAGGAGAGTATCATTAGAAGATAACCCACAAGCACGTTATGGTACTAAGAAGTTCATCGAATCTATCGGTGCGCCTCTTGGCAAAAAAGTTGATGTCAGCGAATGGATCGGAATGGATGCAGTCGTTGAAGTAGGCCACGAAACGTATGAAGGCGTTAATCGCGCTCAAGTACAACGAGTCAGAGCATCCTAATCTCTTAGGAAATTGAAGGGGTGTTCTTACGGTCCGAGTAGACTCTAATACTACTCGGACCTTTCTCATTTATGAAAGGAAATTGTGATGCCTGAATCTCAAAAACGAGCTTCATTTACTCGTCCTGTATTCTTCTTCTTTCAGATTAAGGACGACAATGGCAATCTCGTAGAATTTGATAGTACTAATATGGAAATACTAGCTGCAACTCGTGATACGCAAACAGCCTTAGACATCTTAGATAAAGGTGATAAGACTATTACGTATAAGAAAGTTGAAACTATCACGTAACGTATCTTGAAGTAAAGGTTGGTCCGACAGATGGTCCAGAAAGCGCAGCTTCAAGATAATAGATAGATGGGGATGTTTCTAGAAGATCTTCCGACTGTTTAATTCGTAAGGATGAGTGGAAGCTGGCCTAGCAGATTCACCCCATCTATTGCCTTGACACACATTCCACGATATGTTATTTCACAGTATCAGTATCAAAAGGGGCAATGATATGACATATCCAGACAAAATCTCAATACCACTTCCACAAGATATACCTCGTGCGAGAGGCATCCATAGTACGGGTGGCTTTGGCGGAAACCTGCGGGTGAGGTGTACTAATGATGAGAAGTTATTGGTTCAATCAGTAGCAAACAGACTTGGTATAACCATGTCTTCCTTTTCTCGATGGTGCATTGTCCACGCAGCACAATCATTGAAGGAGTATCAGAATGCTACAACAGATAATGGAAACGGAGAGAGATTACATGATTCTCCGACAGGGTGACTTAAATGATATTAAAAGAGACGATTTCGACTACGACGAGGATCAACTTAGAGCTATCGATCATTGTCTCGACTCAAGCAGACGTGTCGTCGCTATTACGGGCGAGGCCGGTACTGGTAAGACTACTATCATGCAAGACGTTTACCGACTCTGGAAAAAGCGCGGTAAAAATGTGGTCTTATGCGCTCCAACTGGGAAGGCTGCGAAGCGCATCACGGAAGCTACTGGGATTAACGCCTGTACCATCCACCGCTTACTTGAATATCCTATGCCCGGAGAAATAGATGAGAACACTGGTAAAGCTCTCGTAAGTTCCGACCCTAAAAGAGATAGACGTAACCCAATAGATTATAACATAGTACTAGTAGATGAATATGCGATGGTTAATACAGAAGTCCATCGTAATTTACTCGATGCTCTGCCTAGTGGTGGACTCATTAGAATGTTCGGGGACGCTAACCAGCTCCAACCAATCGAAGGCAAGAGAAATCCTAAAAGAAAGTATCAATCTCCATTCTTACACATGTTGGAAAAGTTCGACGGTACATGGCTTACTAGTATTCATCGCCAAGCCGAAGATAGTAACATCATTTCCAACGGACATAAGATTATAAATGGAATGATTCCAAGTCGCAAAGAAGACTTCGCAATGACAATTACTGATGAACCAGTACATTCGATAGAAGGATTCGTCATGGATAATCTGACCAGTGGAATAGACTACGGAGGAATAGACCATCAAATCATATCACCTACTAAACAGGGATGGATTGGGACAACAGCTCTAAACGGTACAATTCAGGGATTACTACAGGCAACAGGAAAAGAAAATCTAGAACTTGAAAGACATAAATGGTCGAAGCAAGAGTATCTTCGTGTCTTCATTGGCGACAAAGTTATCCAAACAGTTAACCAATATCCACTAGAAGTATTTAATGGCGAGACTGGCATCATCAAATCATTCGATGAGGCTGGAGGAATAGTCATAGACTTTGGTGATAAGGTTATCACTATTCCCTATACATTAGAAATGTCTGGGCGACATGGTGTTTACCATATTAATCCACAAAGAGATCTAGACTTGGCCTATGTAATAACAACACATAAGGCACAAGGTAGTGAATACGAAGAAGTCTGCTACATTATGAACAAAACTCGGTCGTGGCAATTAAATAGAAAGAACTTTTACACAGGAATTTCCAGAGCAAAACGAAAAGTAACAGTTATCACAGATCAAAAGTCCCTTTCACTTAGCTTATATAAGAAAGGAGAATAGCTGATGGAAATCGGAGGAGCTGAGTTCGTCATGGGCGTGTCTAAGGATACAAACGACCCAGACGATTTTACAATGGCACTAAAACTTGTAGTCTACGGCATGGATAGTATGGAAACAGCCCAAACTGTGTTCGAGAAACTATCACAAACATTATTGTCAATGGACTCACAACTTGAATTATCGGAGATTAAGGGTGATCAAACCCATATCAATTAACAGAATTGCTAAAAACTTCTGTGATTCTGCTGGCGAATTAATCATTGGCGATCGTGGTAATTCTCACGGTGATGCTAAAACTAACTTTCAAACTATCGCAGACTTATGGAGTACTTATCTCGATGTGAAAATCTCTGCAAGTCAGGTTCCACTCATGATGGTCTTACTTAAAATGGCACGAGTTAAGAGTGGGCAGTTTAATCAGGATGATTATGTAGATATGTGTGGCTATTCAGCATTGGCGGGAGAGATTGCGACAATGGAACAAAGCGATGAAGGTGAACAAAATGAATGAGCAAGAATTATTATCAGAGTTTACCAAGAAAGCTAGAACGGCTGGACTAAAAGTAGACTGTCTAGGTTCAGGAGACATCAATAGCGAATTAGCTATAGTAGTTGAAGCTCCGGGGGAGAACGAAGCTAATATGAAAATGCCACTTGTCGGTGGTGCAGGTAGATTGCTCTGGGATTTACTCAGACCATATGGAATTACTCGTACTAATTGTTACGCAACTAATGTGTGCAAGCGACAAGTATCATTATCAACCAAGACTGATGCACGTAATCCCATTAAGAAACCAGAGCTTGAACACTGGGAAGGACTACTAGACTGGGAATTAGATCAGTTACCTAACTTAAAATATGTACTGATACTAGGTAACTTCGCACTTAAAGCTATACTCAATGAGGATAAGATTACTCTTTGGCGAGGCTCAGTTATAAATGCAGCAGTTGGTCGTAAACGCAGACAAGTTAAGGCTGTCGTAAATTATAATCCTGCTATGATCCTACGTAACATGGATCTGGAACCTATGTATAAGTTCGACTTAGCAAAGTTGGACTTGGTTATGCGAAACAAATTCGTCGTCCATGAGATCACAGAACATATCAATCCTACAGCAGAGCAAGCATTGGAATGGATTCATATGATGCAGACGCACAATGGCCCAGTCGCATTTGATATTGAAGTATTGTCAAACGAGACAGCATGTATTGGCTTTGCTAACAATGCTCATGAAGGATATTGTATTAATTTCAGGGACAGAAAAACTAATAGATTCACACTTGAAGAAGAATGTAAAATATATCGTGCGCTTCAAGAATTATTACAGTGTCCTGAAGCTAAACTTATAACACAGAACGGTAACTTTGACTGTTACTGGTTAGGATATAAGGATAGACTACATGTTCCAAACCTTTGGTTTGATACTCTCTTGGCTCACCATACTCTTTATCCCCGTATGCCTCATAACCTTGGTTTTCTTACTTCTCAATATACCACCCACCCTTATTATAAAGATGAAGGACAAACATGGAAAGAAGGTGGAAATATTGATCAATTCTGGAGATACAATGTCAAAGACTGTGCCATCACATACGCTGTCCATGAAAAGATACATAAAGAACTTGCTTCACAAAATCTGGAAGACTTTTTCTTCAATCATGTCATGAGACTAACACCTCATCTGGTTAAGATGACAGTGAATGGAATCAAATCAGACGTAGGATTAAAAGCTAAGATTATCAAGGAGATAGAAGCCGATGTTAATAAGTTAGGTAAGAGATTTAACTTTGCAGTGCAGCAATGTACAGGAGATCCAGACCTGATTGTTAATCCTAGATCACCAACACAACTGGCTAACCTGTTCTTTACAAAGTTAGGACTGATAGGCAGAGGAGCAACAACTAATAAAGCTAACCGTCAAAGGATGAGGGATCATCCAAGGACATCTCCTAAAGCACGAAGGATGCTGGACATTCTAGATGAATACAAGTCCGAGCATAAGTTCTATTCAGTATATGCTACAATGACTATCGATGATGACAGTCGAATTAGATGCGAATGGAAACAGTTCGGAACACAATCAGCACCCGGAAGATTAAGTAGTGCATCAGTTATGTGGGGCAGTGGAGCTAATCTACAGAACCAGCCAAGCCGAGCATACCCAATGTTTATTGCAGATAAAGATTACATGTTTACATACTTTGACCTGTCACAAGCGGAAGCCAGAGTCGTAGCATACCAGTGGAATGTGGAAGGACTCATTAGAACATTTGAAAAAGCATCATCAGATTTGAATTACGATGTTCATCGTGGTAATGCAGCTAGAATATTCAAATGCGACTACGATGAAATACCACTCATAGATCGTAATGAAGACGGATCAATTACTAGACGGTTCCTTGGTAAGAGATGTGTTCATGGACTTAACTATAGAATGCAAGCCCAAAAACTAGCGGAAGTCTGCGACATTCCGTTGATGCAAGCTCACGAAGCGTACAGTGCTTATCACCAAGCGTTCCCTGAAATCCAACAAGCATGGACTGATATAGTAAAGACTGTCCATACTGAGAGAATGTTGTTCACCCCAATGGGTAGACGTATGATATTCTTAGAACGTATACATGATGATGCACTCGACAGTATCATCGCCTTTATTCCTCAATCAACTATTGGTGATAAAGTATCATCTGTGATATATCTATGCCACGAAGATGAACACTGGCCGGACTCGGCTCACATGACTCTTAATATACATGACGCTCTGATCGCTATTCATAAAGTAGATGACAAAGATGTTGTTACTAGTATCATGAAGAAACACGCTGAGTCCCCGATAATTATCAGGGGAAATCCTGTAAGTATTCCGACTGAGTTTAAGCACAGTGTCCCTGACGAAGATGGAATACACAGATGGAGTACTCTACAATGATAGAAGTAGTTAAGACTTTATTAGGAATAATGGCAATAGTAATATTCATTATATTATTTGCACTTGCATGAACTATAAAAAACTAGTTAAAGATGGCGGATTTATTAGTCAGTACATGGACTACATGTCCGATATTGAGACACCCGAAGCATACGACTTTTGGTGTGCTATTTGGGCGATAGGAGCTACTTGTGGTAGAAATGTGTTTGTGGATCGCCCTCACCTTCCTGTGCATCTTAACTGGTATATTATACTATCGGCTGACAGTGGTACGACGAGAAAATCAACGGCGGTTAGATCAATCGAAAAAATTACTGACCCATTACTTGGTGGACTTACTGTTAATACAAAAGTATCTCCCGAAAGACTCATCAATAGCCTCTGGGATAAAGCGAAAGATCAGGATACTGCTACGTGCATCATAGTTGTCCCCGAATTAGTTACATTACTAGGTAAAGAAGGTTACATGGTTAACATGCCAAGTCTATTAACAGACTTGTATGATTGTCCTAATCGTATTGATGGAGGAACAAAAGATGAAACGATTACTGTCAGAAATATCTACGTCAATTTACTGTCTGCGTCAACGCCCTCGTGGTTGGTTACTGCGATCAATCCACAGGTCATTGAGGGAGGCTTCACATCTAGGGTTATATTTGTTGCGGAAACTAAACGTAAGAGAGCTATACCTTGGCCGAGTCAGGAAAGAGTTAGCGAGGATAGAGTTCGAGAAACGCTTAAAGCACGTAGCAAAGAGGCACGAGGAATTGGAAAAATCTCGTGCAATACATCTGGACTGGCTGTTTACAAAAAATGGTACACATCCAGACTAGCACATAAGGATACATACCGATCCAGCTTTGAAGCGAGAGAAGATGACCACGTACTAAAACTAGCAGCGTGTCTTAGCATTGACGATGGTACATTTCAAATAGGATCAAGACATATACGCAAGGCAACTCGTGTCATAGCCGAAGTGAAGAATGGGGCTTATGAATTGTTCGGGGAAGGATCAGTAAACGATACTGGTATACGTATTAACGATGGAATAGATAAAGTAAAACAAGAACTTATTAAGGCTGGCATGGACGGAGTGCGTCACAACAATTTATATAAAGCTGTACGACACAAGATTGACAGTAGAGAGTTTGGACTACTAATAAGTATTATGCATGAAGCAGGTATGATACAAATGTTCGAGATAAAAGGTACTCGTGGAAAAATATATAGAGGAACCAATCACTTAGAGTCAGTTGGGACTACTAGTAGGCTCCTTCATCAAATTGCTCCTCGGTGAATATGCTGTTAGGTCAATGTTAATATTTCTTTTAAGTTGCTCAGACATCCTTTCATTAAACTCTTGCATACGACCTTCAATAACTTGCCATTGCAATGCTTTTAATGTTGCAATATCTAAGTTCCATGCATCAATATAATCCTGCTTTTCTTGTGCATTTTTAGGAATAATAATTCTACCGCCTTCACCATATAACTTATTAGCATTTCGTGCTGTTGATACTTTATCTTTAAGATCTTTAATTAATCCATCCATCTTAGAAATCTCTGTCAAAATTGTAGGAGCAATAGTCATTAATTGCTGTTCTATTGGATCTTCTGTTGGAACAAGTGTGTCTCCTCCAGCAAGTAATCTTCCGGTGGCAGACATTCCGCCAGTATTAAGAATTGTTGTACGTTCAACTATGTCATTAAGTGATGTTTTCGCTACAAATAATTTTCTGGTAGTCTCATTGTTAGGATTAAATGACAATGTTCCCGGAAATAATGGGTTAACAAATCGAGCAGACTTCTTTAAACCTCGTCCTGCTTCACTTAAAAATCTAGGAAAGCCTTCACTAAATGGTACTTTTACATCATCCCTACCTCCGAAGTAAGCATTTGAAGCTGCTAAAAGTGTTTGCATTCCTGCTCCACCTAACTCAGTAAGTACTGCTCCCATTCGTATACTAAACTCATCACCTGTAGCTCTAACATTACGATCACCACCAACACGAGAGTTTCCTCGTGGAGCTGCATGAAGAAATGAAAATGACTTTCCCTCTTCAGGATCAGTTACTACATTTAATCCTATCCTGAAATCCTTACCTTCGTCAGCAAAAGCCATAACTGCTCCTAATGGTGGAGGAGTTGGTATATCAAAAAATCTTGTGAGGCCAGCTAACATATGATCTCCGTTATCAGTAGTTACTCCATCAGATAAATTAAAAAATAAATCCATTAACTCTATAGTAGTTCCTCTGATTAAACTAAACATAGGCTCGGCTGGAATAATGATGGCCTCACTTGGATGCTTACCCGGAATATATAATATCCTACTATTATTTCTCTGCTCAGGTGAGAGCCATTTCCAATAGTGTTCTCGCTTTGTCATCTTCGTTATAGTACCATCAGCATTTTTAATGTCCCAAGTCTGATCACCATCAGCAGTACTGTTCCATATAATTTCCATCGCTGTAGGAAATACGATTGTTCCCATAACAGCAGCACCAAACTTACCGGGATTCTTTTTTAGCGCACGACCTGCAACAGACCACCCTTGCCACATCGCTCCCCAATATGGAACCGATGCATGAATGTTTCTCATTGTAGGATTAGATGGTAACTTGTTTACATCACCTGTTACATCTCTAGTTTGTCGTCCTACTTCTCTCCAGAACTTTCCTTTTCCTGCACCTGTTGGAACTTCAGCTTCTCCAGCAAGTCTCATAGCTTTTGCTAATGCTGGTCCTTCGTGAAATGCATCATTTAGATTCTTCCATGTTCTCCATATGAGTGGTAAAGCATTAGCTCCGTAAGTTTCTCGCATCGGCATAACTACTGACTCTAATGCATTAGTAATGTTTCCACTATACGGACTACCTTGATAAGCTGAAGTAACAAGACCACTTTCCGTCTGTAAATCTTGCATCATAACATTTTGAATTTTCTTCTGCGCCCAACCTCTAAGTGCTTTAGCTTGCTCTGGTGCTAAGTTTTGGAACAGACCAAACTCTCGATCAAGATTTCTTGTTAAGATTGTTGATATATCTTTAGCAACATTATGACTAAAGTGTTGCCAGATTCCTCGAAACGATCCTAACCATTGTATTGCTCCTTCTTTAAATCCTTGCCCAGATGTAACAGCTAATGTAGATACTTGCTGATTGTATAAGAATGCTGCAAAACCAAATGGAGAACCTCTACCAGTAGTTAAAGCCATCATATTCTTAGACCACTGATTAAAAAACTGAGGCCAATAACCTGTCAGTTTTCTGTCCATCTTAATTGAAGAACGTAACAAAGGATCAGGTACATTATAGATTAAACTTTCTCCATCTCGTGTAACTACCATTAAGTCGTCATGTTTAGCTATCCAATCCTCAATGTTAGTACGCTCATCAAAGTTAAATTTCTTTCGCACATTCTTTTCGGCATTAGTTAAAGCACCTTTTGATTTACCTTCTCCAGCTACCTGCGACCACTTAATATTACCTTTAACATTACCTAGTACATCTGAATCATATCTACCAACAAATTGTGCATGCTGTCCTGCGTTTGCGTTATCAATCACAACCTTTCCTTTATGCATCCTAGTCCCAGATAAGTACGACAGCATACCATATTCAGCATTATTTCTATTAACAAAGTCAACTATATCATGCATGTATTGTTGAATACTACTTATAGGATCAAGTGGCTTATAGCGAGGCAATTCTGGATCGTCTGCTATGCCCTTGAATCGAGCCATCATTCCTAGCTCTTTACCTTTAGTAGTATTATGTCCAAGTAATCTTGCAAGTCTACTTAGATAAGTACCTTTACTTGTTGTTACCATTCCGGGCAGGTAAGCATTACCAACTTCGTCAACGAACTTAGCCTTCCATCCATCTACTATATCTTGTCTTAGTACTCTTCTTGCTACAGTAAACTTCAGCATGTCATCCATTATTTTACTTACTTGCTTAGAGTAAGCGAGAAGTACTTCATCATTTTTCAATGCGGTTATGGCATCGTCTATTAAATTCGTTGCTAACGGATTACCTTCTCCATCTCGTAGTACTGATGCTCCTTCACCAAACTCTGCCCTACGTTGTTTCTCTGTTCTTGCTAACAAGCCATCATTAAATATTTTCTGTCGTTCTTTGCTCATGCCCTGTAATGTACGCAAAATTGGTGCTAACTTCTCTGTTGATATAACAACATTAAATGCTTCAGAAAGATTGCCACTTTCATATAGTTCTTTAACTGCTCTAACAGAGTCTATACTACTGGCATTCGCTGTATTTCTAGCTATTTCCTGCGCTTTTGCAGCAGTCATACCGGGCTTAGTCATAAGTGCTTCAAACACTAAACGCTCTGCATGCGACTCTTGATCAACACCTGTTTCATATGCAGTTCTTAATTTCTTACCAGCAGTAGTTCTAGCAGTAGCATCAAGTAATCGTTTTACTACTCCACCACTTGACTTTATTGATCCATCTTCAACTGTTTCTGCTCCTGTCCATCCTTGCTCTTGAGCAGTTTTAAGAGGTCTTTCACCACCTTTAATAGGCATATCTTTTGTTAAATCTGACGGATATCCTTTAATATAATTTTTGTTCTTACCTAGAAGTGCAAGTAATCCTATAAGAATAGAACCACCAATACCTTTCTTAATTAACTGCGTCCGTTCATTGTCTTCTAACTTACGATCCATCGCTATGTCGCTATCCGTTAGACTATTAATCTCATCATTAACTTCCTGTGTACTTACTGCTTCATAGTCATCAAAGTTAAGTCCTTGAGGAGTATCATCTGGGGGAGTATCTTGTGGTGCAAGAACAGTTGCTCTTGCTTTTTCCCACTCGGCTCTTGGAACACCACCAGTTCCCCCTAACCATGTCGGTCTGGCATTAGGATTCCACATCGTAGGCATAAGTGTAGCTGCTGGAGTATTTTGTAATGCTTCATCTGACTCTATATATGCTCTCATTCCTTGATCCATGCCCCCACCAATACCAAGTTGAGCTAGTCCTCGTGCTATTGTTTGTTTCTTTGATCCTGCTTTAACAAAAGGAGTTACAGTTCTAATAAGTGCTGGAGCCATTCCTGCTCCTTTAGTTATCCATCCCGGTCCGGGAATAGCAAAACTAGCAGCAAGTCGTAAAGGTTGGTCAAGTAATGAAACTGGTTCTGGTATGCCTAATAGTTTGTTTACTCCCATACGCATTCCATGACCAAACTTAACGAATGGGTTTTCACCTAAATTTTTCATGAACTCTGTTCCCCAACCAGTATTAGGGTCATCATCTCTTTGAACAGTAGTTGCAACTAACTCGTGAAGCATTCCCGGAACAGCAGGAATACCTGTTAATATGTCTGATAGACCAGCGACACTTTGCTTTACTGGATTTACTGGGAGTACTCTATCTTCAGGAGGTGTGGAATCTACTTGTTGTTTTCCTAGTGTCGGATCAGCAGTGGTTGGTTTAACTTCATAAGCACTGAAATCGGGGGCTGACTTAGCTTCATAAGCAGAAAAATCAAGCATAGTTACTTTCCAAAGGAAGTTACATCAATAAAACTTCCGTCAATATCAACAGCAAAATATCTTCCAGAACTATCGGGACCGACAACAGGGCCATCACCCTTCATTCCTCGAAAACTAAACCCTTTCCCTTTCTTTCCCCAGTTCTCTGTTGATCCTGCATTGGAACTGGCAAAGTTCCTTGCTGCATCTAATTGTTTTTGTTTACTTGCTGAAGTCTTTGTAGTAGCAGGAACTTTACGTGTTGTTTGTTGCTTTGTTTTCTTTTTTCCAACCCCTGTTACTTTGCCATCCTCCCTTATCGGAACTATTCGTTCAAAAGAACTTGAATCAACTTCTTTACCAGCAGCAGCAGTACTGATATCAACTGGCTCGTGCCTTCTAAAATCAGCAACACTTGATCGTCCTCCTCTAATCAGCTTATCAAGTCCGGGTAATGTAAGACTGAGTCCCGATTTTCCAGAAAGTTGACCTACTCCTCCAAGATTTTCTATAATAGCACTGGATTGTAATCCTCTTAGTCCTCCAAGTTCTTGCGGTCCATACGCAGCTTTAGCAGCTTCAGGTAACATTTGATTATACCGAAACCCAATTTGGCCCATTAAGTTTTGATGCTTTAATCTTTCTAACGCTGATTTAGCCCGAGAATCTTGTCGTGCTAATAGATCTTTTAACTGACCTGCTTGCGTTAACTTAGTTAAACCTGCTGCTTGTTGTCGTTTGTCAGCAATAGCTCTACTCCAATTATTCATACCTTGTTGGAAAAAAGGATCTAGTGCCATTGTTAAATCCCCATTCCAGCGTTAGACCAATCAATCCATGCACCAGTATTAGCTGGCTGATCTCCAACTAATCTGTTTAACAATGCTTGCTGGAATTTAGTGTTTGCAGCTTGGGCTTGTCGATGATCTTCAGCAGCTTGCATCTGACTTAATACATTTCCTGCGCCCATAAGTCCCATAGTCCCAGTATAACTAGGAGAGATGGGTTGTGGTTTAGGTAACATTGCTCCTGCTTGTGCTATCTCACCTATTGAACTTGTACCCGGAATTGTTGGAGCGTATCGTGGCTCTCTCATTAACGCTTCCGCTTGGTTGATTCCCGAAGCGTATCTAGCCCAGTCCTTATCCGTAATATCCATCGCTCTTGTTTCGCCTCCCAATTTGATCTGCGGGAGAATACGCTCTTGGAACTGTCTAATGAGATTAGGAGCGTTAGACATCCCTGCACGAGTGCGTAACGCCAGCGCAGAAGCGTCTTGAATGGCCGGATTAAGTATTGCATTTTTGATTGCATCGTCATCTTGAGCTACTATTCCTCTTGCCTGATCCAGCGATACAGGTTGTCTGGGAGGTGGAAGATTCTTAGCTATCTGCCCTAGTAGATTACCTCCAGCTTGTACCGCTGGTAATTTTGCTTGTTCTTGTTGCAGTACATTTTGTGCGCCAATGTCTGCTGCTAGTT
>VTLG01006981.1_pt1 | contig 43791 bp, 52 predicted proteins | sample 4694571 | NCBI WGS metagenome assembly VTLG01 (sample SAMN12604809, study PRJNA352737) | marine metagenome | biome: ENVO:00000447; feature: ENVO:00000209|ENVO:00000569|ENVO:01000036; material: ENVO:00002151; isolation source: viral sequences binned using virsorter ...
TTTTCTGTAAGACCATTTTTGTTTCTCCATGAATACTCACAATCATAATGTTTTTTAGTTTTTCTATCTACTAGAACACTATTTTTATCATAGCACATCATACTATCATAAGTAAAATTATCACCAATTCTATCTTTGTATGGATCTGTATTGTCATCATAAGATACAATCTTACCATTGTTACCATCAGAGCAACCGTCAGTTAAAAAGATTGTATTCATTTTATCAATAGAATACTTTTCTACAAATGCAGGTACTAATTTATATGCAGCCATAATACAATCATTAAGTGGAGTAGATGATAATCCATAACCTCTAGGTATCTCTGGTAAATCTCTAATCCATGCTGTATTTTCATAATCAGAATAATTGTTTAATCTTCTTCTATAAGAATACCATAGTCTGTTATCATGTTTACAAGCAACATGAAACATATTCATTAAAGCAGAATGAAATTCTTTTGCTCTCATTTTAGAAGAAGCAAGATTAATTAAATGAAACTTTTGGTCAATAGTAATATCATTTAATTGATAAACAGGTTTAAATATTTTTACTGTACCATCTCTATATTCAACACCATTATTTGAAAAAGCATATACTTCAAAAGGTATTTTTACTTTTTGACAAAACATAGTTAAGATCATTAATTGATGTAAAGTATTTTTAAGTTTATCACTCATACTACCTGACCAATCTATAAACATCATCATACCGTGATTTTTACCATCAGGTGTCACAGCAATTCTTTTGAATATATCATCATTAAATTTATATGAATGTAATTTAAGTGGATTAATAATACCTGTTTTATCCTGACTTGTTCTTGCATATGCAGCAGCAGATTTTTTCATCTCAAATTCTTTAACCATATAATTAACAGATTTGTTTTGGGTTGACATGAACTTTTTAAATTCATTTTTGAACTCTAAAATTGCAGCTCTTTGATTTTCATATAAGTAATGGTTTTCTTTATGTTCAAAACATTTAGCAAAATCTTTTAAAACTTTTTTATAGTCAATTACAATTTCTTTTAAATTTTTAAATTCATGTGGACTAAAGTATTCATTTTCTTTACACTCTTTATCTAATAAAGAATGAGATTGTTTTGACCATGCATTATCAGTTTCGGATACTAATTCTTGGTTGTCAATACTTTCAGATTGATTATCATTATTTTGATGACCTGAACTTTCAGAAGCATTGTCAGTAGGTTCTTCTTCTACTTTTTGTTCTTCTTGTTTTTCTTCATCGGTATCAGCACTAGATGTGGTAGCATTTTCTTCATTGTCGTTTTCTTCTTCTTCATTTTCTTTGCCTTGAGCATGACTATCTCCTTCACTATCTTCGGTATCATCAATTTGTAGATTACCAGAACTTTGTAATTCTTCTTGTTCGATTTGTTTTTCTTCTTTTTCTTTAGTACAATAACCTGCTAACTCAGCTGCAAGTTTTTTTACATCTTCAAATGTTTCTAGTTTTTTCATTCTATCAACTATATCTAATTCAGCAGATGTGAAATCAATATCGGACTCAATGTGACTAGATTTAAAATGCATATTTAATCTATCAACTAAAAGCATGTCATTAATATCACGGTCTCTAGTTTTAAAGAAATCTTGTTGTATTAAATCTCTATAACCTTTAATAAATGTTTGTTGTAAACCTGCATATTTTCTTTTAACAAGTTTTTCAATTCTAGCATCCTCTACTACATTTAAAAAACTATGAGGAATTCTATCATTATCAATTGCCTCTTTCCATTCTTTTTGTGGAGTATATAATGCATGACCAATTTCATGTGCTAATAATAAATCTAGTACATCATTAGACATCTCTTTTTTCCATATTGGAACTACTAATAATCTATTTTGTAAATCAAAGAAAGCAGTAGGTACTTTTCTATGTTCAACTGTAATGTTTTCTGTAGCAAGTAATTTTGCAAGATAACTTTTTGATTGTTTATTTGTTTGTTTTTTCATAATATAGATATATGCTATCACCAATCGGCATAAAAGTCAAGCACTTTGACCAATTATTTTTTGTTGATTTTACTAGGTTTTGCCCGAAAAAAGTGTTGCATTTTTGCAACAGTTCGTCTGTTCGCTGTTTGTTCTACTACTTTTTAAAGATAAAAGTCGGTTCAAACTTGCGTCCTGGGATATCAGGTCTTTGATATTCGCCCATATATTGTTGTTTTTGTTTTGTTTCAGTAGTTTCTCCATCTAGTGTAGATACAGCACTACCCCCTTGTTGAGTAGATAGTGATAACCACCACGTATCTGTATGTTCAAACCCTACTGATTTAGCAAGAGCTACAGTATCTTCTTCAAATGTCTTATATTGTTTTGTGTTAGCAACATTCAATGCTAAGTATTTACCGTCCCTAAGCCCCTTATATGCGTTGCTAATCGTCTGTTTTAAGAACATTTCTTTCCATGTATCACTTGTTGAGAACTTAATACTTGATTGTTCTGGTTCATCACCGTATGCTTCCCAACCGAAATAAGGTGGACTTGTAAATACAAAATCTATACTTTCATCATCTGGCACAAAGGTTTCACTACCTTGTCTTAATAACATATAATGGTTATGATGATTGCCATATGTGTTTCTGATTTCTTCTAATCCTTTATATGTAGGTATACATGGATCAGTACCGATATAGTTTACCCCAGCAGCAATCGCCCCAAGTAATCGACCACCATAACCCATACTTGGATCCCATACTGTGCCTGGTTCTGTGCCTTCAAGTGGACTAAACTTATCTACAAATATATCATACATCGCAGCTGCAGCCGTAGGTCTAAAATTAGATACCATTTGTGTGCCACTATATCTTCTTAACATAGAACGCATATCGGATTCTGTAATCTCATGTGCTGCTTTCTTTGTAAAGAATGTGCCTGTTAATATTTTGTTGATACCTTTCTTTAGATGTTCTTCATCTTCCCATATCTCCATAGGTGTTTTCATTTTACCACATTTGATACCCCAAGCGTGAGGCATATATGACCATGCAAGATTAAGACCATGTGCTGATTGACCTATAATTTTATTCTTTCTATCAACTAATGTATCTCTTTTAAAATTAATTAATTGATTAAATATATTATCACGCCATGCCTTATCAGTTGAATAATAAGGAAACCCTTTTTCTTTCCATTGGTCATGTGTTTCTTGTAGTATGTCGCTCAAAATGTAACTCTTTCTGTTCTAGGTAATATTGGCATAACTATCTTTCCTGATATGCAATCTTTTATAGTTGTTTCTAATTCATTCCAATATGACTTATTATTATCATAACTAAAATTGTGTTCCCATGCTGTATGTTTTGTATATGTAACTTTTCCAGTATCTAATAACTCTTGTCTATAATCGCTGCTTAAAGTATCAATATATGCATGGGTAATATTATCTATATTATTAAGTAAAGCATAATTGTCAATTACATTTGCTCTACTAACTGATATTAGTTTACCTTTGAAGTTTCTTAATATATCATCATTAATAAGATTATCATTACCTTCAGGTGATACAGATACAACTAAACAATTTGATGAACTTAATTTTTGTTCTATGGATTCTATTGTAGAATTTCTTTCAATCTTGTCTATGTTTTTTGCGGTTACTCTCCTAGCAATTGAACCGTGACCTATGAAAACTACTTTATCATCTTCATTAATTTTATCTGATATCCAGTCAGCTGTAGATTGTGTAAAAGGACTTGTTGTTGCCACACCAATACTTCTTTGTTCACATTCGTTTAAATTTATATTATCATATCCATGTTGTCTAACTATAATCCATTTTAGATTTGGCATTGCTTTATATGTTTTGTCACCTACTTTTGTAAACTGAACTGATAAAACTTCTACATCAGGATCAACAAAATCTAAACTATCATATTGACCATGTGATTCCCACTCATATTCTTTTAAAAAATTAGATGGTGCAAACTTAATATCTTTTTTATCTTTAATTATAACTTTAGGCATTTGTTAAATACTGTTTCAAACTCTTTGTAATACTCCCCCTGGGTAGGTAGTCTATCTATAAAATCTTTCTTCACTTTTAATAACCGATAATCTTGTTCTTTTACAAATCTTATTTTATCATACAATTCTTCTTTTGTAAAGCATCTTTGGAATTCACTTGTAATTAGTATGTTATTAGTATCATATTCTTTCCAAACAAACGGAAAAACATTACAAGCTAATGCTTCATGGTATCTACCAGTTACAGCAGTTTGATCTATCCAATTAAAACATAGTGTACTATAACTTTGATCTAGGTATCCTAGTGTTTCTTTAAGTGGTACCCATTTCTTTTCTATACGGATACTATTCGGCCATCGACCTATGATTGTGGAACTTACTTCTTCATTCTTTGATATTGATTTTATAATATCTAATCTTTCATCATTTGATTTTACACCACCAGCAGTTTTACTTTTATCTGAACCCCAATAAACAAAATCAGTTATCTTATCAGTTGGAAATCTAAAATAGTTTTTAATAAAATGATATTTGAGACCTTGTAAACACATTGTAAAATCCATTTCATCAATAGTCTGAAACGATTTTGGTTTGACTTGATCTTCAAAGGTATATTGCATAACCATTTCTTCATCAACACCTCTATCTTGCGTTAATAATATTATATGTTTATCATTTAGATATTCATATGTCTTTCTAATCTCGGCCTGTGACTTTTCTATATCTCTTGGGTGCATAGCGTCTGCAAAATAAATAAACTCTTGTACAGCAGGAAAAACAATAATATCAGCGTCTTTTAATGCGTTTATATCTCTTTCTGCCCCTTTAGGTCCCCATGCAAAATTATAATATGTAAAATTATGTTCTTTATTATTATCTTTATAATATCTAAAGCATTCATAAAAAACATCCATACCATATTCTAATACATCGGTATAGTTTATTTTCTTTCTTAAACTTGCAAAACAAATATTCATTAGTCTTTCTTAAACATCCTTAATATATTTTTTAAAGGTTTATATACTGCCCATATTTCTGCGATATGCTCTTTTAATTCTTTTCTTATTTTTATTGTATCTTGTTCAATACGATATACAGTTTTCTCTATTGCGTCTAATTGTTTTTTAGTTTCTTTATCCACTTACATTACCTCCTATATTCCAAAATAATATGTCACCTTCTAGTTGTTCTATATTTTGTTCTAACCACCACCATGCTTTACGATCCCATGTACCATTACAAGGAAAAGGCACTTCGTAGTTTTTCATCATATCTTCAAATAAAAATTTTGTCTTATGAACATGAATGGCGGAATCTGTCATGCCATATCCACTAAACTTTTTATTAATTGTTGATACATTTGAAACTGTGATTACATGGGCTTGTCTATTTGAATTAGAGAATAGATTGTTGCCTGGATTAAATTGTTTAACTACACCAGAACTTGTTACGCCTGAACCTGCTGATATTACAAGATGATCTACAAACGGATGTTCATTGAATACATTTCTTGCTCTTGAACTCATACAACTTCTATAATATTGATGGTCAAAAGCATAAGGCAACATTTGTATATCTTTTCTCTTTGCATATGATTGAACTTGAGCATATAATATTGCCATCATGTTTGGTTTTAATTCATAGAACTCACACTTGTTTGCTTTTGCTTTATTCAGTATAAACTTTGAATATGTTTTTGATGGCGGATATGCATAGATAAATTTGATACCTCTTCTCTTACATAATTCAGATAGTGCCCAACCAGACCATGAACCATTTACTGCTAAATGTATCAATGGATATTTAGGATTAATATATCTATGTAATAGTCTATCAATACCTGCAAGTTTTCCCCATGGTGGTAACACGTCACCATCACCCATAAGGTCATCACGCTTTACTAAAACTGTTTTACCTTTTAGTTTATATTCCTGAACTGGAGTATCGGTCTGCATATCTTTTATTATATAATCCTATTGTATCAAATTTTTCACCTTTTAGCAAGCGTCTAACATCACTATTTGCCCAAACATCGGCAACTAAATGTATTCGGATATCATCACCACCATTGACTGCCGTATGTGGTCGTCTTGTATCTAAAAACCAACACTCACCTTTCTTCATGTTATGGACACATTTAGTACCATTATTATCCCATGATGTAAATATCACTTTATCATTTGTCTTTAACGGTATATGAAGTCTTATCATTTTTTCATCGGTAGTGCCCCATGTAGGATCTGTTTGGTCAGTATGTCTTGCCAACTCACCACCACCAGGTTTTAATGTCATAAATCTAACTCTATCAAAACGACCAGGTATCTTATCTAAAAAATGTTTAACAAAGTGTTCTAATTCTTTATATAATTCTGTTTGTACAATTGGTCTATCTTCTTCATTACCTGCTTTCTTATCAACATATGTGCTATCTTCTTCAAACCCTAATAGTGATAATGCTTTCCAAGATTGTTTTCGATTATAGTTACTATTATGATTTGTATATTCTAAATTCATTTTAATCAGTTGACTAGTCATTTCATCTATAATATTGTGGTCATATTCTAATGGTGTTTTGTAAATATTAATATTTTCTGTTTCTGGTACAGGTATAAACTTTCTGCCACCTTTATAATATACACCTGTTATATCACTAAAGGTGCTTATCTTTGTTCCGATCTTTTTAAACCCTGCTCGTTCTACTGCCTTTTTTAAAAATGTATCTTCTTCAAATATGTGACACCAAATGGGTTCTATAAACTTGTTTAGAATATTAGTAATATTTTGACCTGTGATACCATCAGCATAAGATAGTTTAGATATAACTTTGTCACCAGGTATTACTGAAGCAATTTCTGGACCTGCACCAAACATCTTTATTTTTGATGTTGTCTTGGCTGTTCTAATCTCATAAACAACCCCTTGTTGTTCATGTAGTTGACCTTTACTCAAGGCTGTTGCCATACCATTCTTCTTTGCTTTTGCAAATGGACTATGACAATATTTGTTATAGTGTTCAAACTTATTAGCCCAATCTATTAAGGTATCTAATTCGTATCCATGTTGCCAGGGTTTCATTATTCTTCTCCTTCTATTCGCCACTTTTTATCTCTAGGTATCCATACACTTGGTGGATCCTTGTAATCTTTTTCTTCAAACTTTGACCACATCTCATCAAAAAAATCATTATCGCCAGCTTCATCTTGGTCTATACCCATGATATGTCCACAAACATACATCAGCTGTTCTCTATTGTATTGTTTTTTTCTTTGAAAGTCATAATATTCTTTTAGGCGCTCATAATCTTTTTTACTAATTACCATGTATATTCAAAGTTTTGTGTTTCTGAATTTATACTAATTAACTTTGCCCCATTTGTTATATGAAAATGTGTTGCCATAGGTGTTAGTGGAGAAAGTGTTACTAATCTTTTTGTGCCTGTTCTTATAGTTTTCTGATATTCTAATAACTTGTTTATTACTTCTCTACCTGCACCTCTTTTCCTAGACCATACTGTATATGCAACAGCAATTTCGCCATATCTACCATCTTGGCAAGCAACTTGGCTCATATAATCTAACTCTTTAACAGTTTTTGGTACTTCATTTGTAAATCCAACACAAACTATAGCCTCAATATTATCTTCATATTTTAAACCATATATTTTTCTTTGTGCTGCTAGACGCCATTCTAAATCTAATTCAGGTCTTACAGGATCTTCCTTAACATTTATTTCTGTCAGCTCAACTAACTCGGTACCTTTTACCCATTTAAAAAAATTATCAACTCTATCTTTAATCGTTTTCATTAGTGTTTCGTTTGTTTCTTTAATAGTTTTTCAATTTGTTTTTTAGCTTGACTTTCTGCTCTTTTCCATTTGAAGTCTGAAACTAAATCTTTAAATATAAGACCATTCATATGTTCATTTTCATGTTGATATATTCTACTATTCATACCATGCATATGTTCTTTTTTGATCTCACCATCTTCATCTTCGTATTCAACCTCAATCCATTTAGGTCTTTTGATTGCTACAAATATGAAAGGAAAAGATAAACAACCTTCTTTCATCATAACCATTTCTTTACTCATATCTAATACCTTAGGATTAAAACAATATCTTGTTCTACCTAAATCTATTTGTGGGTGACCGCCCATTACAAACATTCGATATGGTAAACCAACCTGATTTGCTGATAGTCCTATGCCACCATACTTTTTCATAGTATTATACATGGCGTCACACAGCTCTTTTCTATCTTTAAAATCATGTGTCTTTAAATCATCATCACTATATGGTGCAATCTTACTCAACAATCTAGGATCATTAGGTGCAACCATATGTAATATTCTTTTTTGTTCACTCATTATTCTGCCATCCTTGTAAAGTTTTTGTGTTTCTCAAATTTTAATACTCTAGGAAACTTATCAATTAGAGTATCACCTTTATGAGATATAACAAAAACATTTTCATTACCCATTGTTGTATGTAATATTCTCATAAACTCATCGGTACCAGATGTGTCCAACGAACTATCAAATATCTCATCTAGTATAAGTAGATTTGTATTTGTAGAATTTTTTAACTTAGCAATTTCACGCCAAGTGAATAGTATAGACAGGTCTATTCTTAATTTTTCACCCTCACTAAAAGAATGATAGTTGAACTCATCACGGTACCTGGACCTAATTGTTTCATTAAACTCCTCATCGAGGGTAAAATTAACAAAGAAGTCCATGTCCGCTAGATACTTATTAATATACTGGTTCATTATCGGTAGGTATTGTTTGATAATTTTTGTTTTGATACCAGTATCTTGCATAAGTGCTCTAGCGGTGTCTATATAAACTTTATGCTCTTTATCTTTTTTCTTCTTAATATCTGTTTCTATAAGTTGTTCTTGTAACTGATTTAATTCTCCTGTTTGTTCAGCTGTTGATACTTTTTCATCTGTCAACTCTGCTATTTCTTGTGCTAGTCTAGTTGTTTGTTTTTTAATTTCTTCTATTGATGTTTCATACCGATTAATTAATAACTCTTTTTCTCTAATTGTTACCATTGTTTTATTAATAGTATCTAACTTCATTTCATTTGTTTTGATTTCTTTTTCTATTTGACCTAATGCACTTTCCACTTCTTGTATTTTTTCTGCCTTTTTACTAATCATTGTTGATTTAAATGCTTCATCAATTGCTTGTTGACAGGTAGGGCAATCGTTATGTGATTGAAAAAAACTTAAATCTTTTTTATGTTTGCTACAAGTGTTCTCTAGTTTTGCTTCTAAATTATGAAGTTGTTTATGTTTAGCATTTACTTTTGTTTCATCTAATATTTCTTTTTGTAATTCAGCAATATCTATTCTAACTTTTTTAACATCTTCTTCATAATTAGATATATCAGTTATAGCTTTATTTAAGTCTGCCTTTTTTGAATCAGCTAAATCATTACTACGATTGCTAATATCATCAATGTATGATTTTTTATCTTCAATTTTTGTATCTAATATAGAGTATTCAAAATCATCTTGTTTAATAATTTCATCTTGTGCTTTTGCCTTTTCTCTAAACATTAAATTCATTTTAGAAAAGATTTCTATATCTAATATTTCTTCTACAACTTGCCTTCTATGTCTTGCTCGTAATTGCATGAATGGTACAAACGAAGCATTACCTAATATAACAACCTGTGTAAATGACCTAAAGTTTAGTTTTAATATTTGTTGTTCTAAATGCTTCTGATAATCTCTTTGAGCTGCGTCTTGGTTTAACATATCACCATCACACCATATCTCAAACGTATTTGGTTTGATACCTCTTACAATTTTATATTCTTTCTGACCTACTGTAAATTCAACTTCAACAATACATTCTTTTTCATTAAGAGAATTAATTAACTGATCTTTTTTAATATTTCTAAATGGTCTTTGAAATAAACCAAAACATAAAGCGTCTAACATGGTAGATTTACCTGCACCGTTTTCACCTACAACCAATGTAGTATTAGACTTATCTAAAGGTATCTCTATAAACTGTTGACCTGTGCTTAAAAAGTTTTTATATCTTACTACTCTAAAATTAATCATTGGCTACCACATCTGTATCTTGTGCCTCTATAAAAGTTTCTTTTATCATTTGTTTTAGTTTATCTTTATCTAAATCAACTGGCAACTGATCTACATAATTATTAACCAAAGTCATTGTATCTTCCGATCCTTCAACAATATCATCACTTACATTGTGGTGTGATAAGTCTGAATAATCTTCTAATATTTTTAATTCATGTACACTAATTGTTTTATATAATCTATCTAATAATCTATCAAACATTTCATTATCTTTTTTATTAACTACAATTAGTTTAACAAACTTTTGATTGTATTCGGCAACATCAAACTTATCATAATTAGTTTCAGTATCATCATATTTTATTTTGGCAAATATTGTATATGGGTTAGGTACAAACTCTAACTCTCTAGTAGCCGTATCAAATATATGAAACCCTTTTTGATTATTATAATCTGACCATGTCATTTCATACTGACTGCCTAAATAAAATACTTGACCATCATCATTCTTGTGATGAAAATGACCACTTAAAGTTTTCTCAAATCTGCTTACAATATTTTTATCATATCCATGTGTTTGCACCATAGCGTCCATCATTCTAAATCCGTTCAAGTCAAAATGACCCATACAAATGTCTGCTTCTACTGTGTTAAGAATGTGTAAGGAATGTGCTTCATTTTCTGGGTTGATCCAAGGGCACAATAATATTTTAAGACCATCAAATTCTACTACTTTAGGATCTTCGTAAATAAATGGTTCGTTTACACCATCAGGTGCTGTGCATAATTCTTGTACTGCATTTACCTTATTAGTGTTTCTATAATATATGTCATGGTTACCTATAAGAATGTGTGTATCTATTTTTTCATTCCATAGTCTTTGCATAAACTTATTTCTAAAGTTATTTGCAATTCTAAAATTAATAAATTTTCTTCTATCAACGATATCACCTAAATGAATAAGTGTTTTAATGTTATGTTCTTTTAAATATGGAAAAAATATATTTTCATAAAATTTAAAAAAATAATCATCAAAAATCAAACTATCGTTTCTGGCACCAAAATGGGTGTCATTTAATAATGCTATCTTCATACCTACCTTATAATAAAATTATTCTTTGCTGTTTCTTTGTAAGAAGTCTAACAGCTGACTTCTATATTGGGCATCATCTCCTTCTAGTTGATCCATCATGTTTTCAACACCTGCGTTTTGTATTAGTTTCTTTTTTACTTCCATTTGTTTTTTTTCTTTTTGTATTCTTCTTATAAATGCATAGTAAATTATTTGTGTGAAATAAGCAAAAGGGTTTGTTGATTTATCAGGATTAAAGTTACTCATATACTGTAAACAGTTTTCTATACCATCTGAAATCATATCATCTCGGAAAGTATAGTTAATAAAATTAGGTCTATACGATAAATGGTTTGCAATCTTTAGAAAACACTCACCAATATAATTTGACACATCAGGTTTTTTCTTTCCTTTCTCTTCGGCAATTCGACACTTATCTCGGTGTTCAATCATCGCTTGTAGAAACTTTTTATTATCTACATAATGTGCTTTATTCGTTTTTTTAGCCATAATAATTTTTCTTTCTTATAGTATGCATTATACTATATTTTTCAAAAAAATGCAAGCTCATGCTTGACAATTTTGGGATTGTGTGTATAATCGACTATGTAGTCGCTTGAGGGAAAGCTATAGCTAGTGTATAGTCTTTGAAGTAGTCTTATTATATAACTCATAATCTTGTTCATCCATTTCTTCCATTCTATCTTCTTTTTCAATTCGTTCAGCCAACTGTAATATTCTATCCATTTCTTCAGGACTCATTGGCTTCTTTATTTTTCTATTTTCTATTTGTCTTAAAATAACACTATAATAACTATCTAATTCTTTACTAATTTTTGATATAGTTAATACTTTATCTCTTGGTATAGAAAATGTCTTTTGATTAGCAAACATTATCCAAGGTGCCAAAGAGGAATCATCTCTTGGTCCGTATTGTGTTTCTTTAGTTATTGTTCTTAATTCTAATGGTTCTTGGATTCTAATCCAATGAGGATCTTCATCATCGACCATACCAATTAACTCACAACCACTAATAAGTTTAACTAATAATTTTTCTTTTATCATATAACTATTTATTCTTTTAAGGACACGTTATGTATCTCATAATCAAATTCTTCCTGTGTGTAGATACTCACTCTTTCCTGAAAGTGTTTTAAAGTAAAGTTTTCTTTAGATTTATAGGTTAAATCATCTGCTATATCATATAATACAGCATTAGTCTTATTGTCGCCCAATCTTAAACCACGACCAATACTTTGTAAATTTCTTATTCTACTTTTACTTGAACTAGCAAAAATAATATTGTGTAAATTTCTTATATTAACACCTGTACTAAATGTGCCATAACTTGCAACAATAATAGCGTCTTTTTCTTTTTCAGTAATACCTCTTATTGCTTCTCTTTCATCTGCTTCTACACCACCAAAAATATAAAAAACTTTTCGGTCATCAGCTGCCTTTTCTTTAATTATTTCATACAACTTCTTACCATGTTTTTCTACTAGTTGAAATAAAACTAATGTATTACCTTTCATTTTAATTGCAAGATTTCTTAAAAAATTATTTCTACTTTCACTACTTACTAGGTAATCAACCTCATCTTGGTATTTACCTTTTGTTACCATCTTACTATTTTCTTCGGTATGTTTTAATATTAAACAACGAATGGTTAAATTAGATAGTTGTTTTTTATCCATAAGTTTTTTAGTAGATGTAACTTTATTTACTGCACCAAACAAACCTTCTAATACTAATTTATGTGTTTGTGTGCCGTCTAAAGTACCTGTCAATCCTATACGATACTTACAATTTTCTAATTTAGTCATCAATTCTGTAAGTGACTTTGATTTAAATAAATGTGCTTCATCACCAAATACTGCACCAAACTGTTCAAAATATTTTTTCGGCAACTTATATAAACTCTGCCATGTTGATATTAAAACTTTCTTATCAGTTTGATTAGAATAACCGCTATACAATCTATGACAATTTTTCTTTACATCCCAACCATATGTTTTAAAATCAGAATACATCTGCTCAACCAATGATGTAGTCGGTACCACAAGTAAACATTTATTGTTTGATTTATCTTTGATTAAATGTGAATAATATCTAATTAAAGCATATATGATAAATGATTTACCACTTGCTGTAGGACTTAATAACAATGCTCTATTGAATTTTAAACTATGATATATGGCGTCTATTTGATAATCTCTTACTTCAAACTTTTGACCTAAACCATTTGAAAACTTTTTAACAATATCTTTATCAACTTTATTATCTATGTCAACATTCTTACCTGCAACAATATGATAACCACGCTCATCACAAAATGCTTTGATATACGGATATAAACCAAAGTATATTTCTTTTGTTTTCTGTGAGAATAATCTTATCTTACCATCCCACATTCTATTTCTAAATGCGGGCATAAACTTATAACCAGGTACATAGAAAGTAAAAAATTCTGATAACTCTCTTTGTACATTGGAATCACAATCTACCGTAAGGTAAACATCATTCTTTTTTTCAACTATTAAAGTATCCATGTCATTACACTATATCTATCACCACTAGTAACTTCTTTAACCTCATGTGGAAACATAAAGTTTGATGGAAAGACAACTGCTGAGCCTTTCTTTTTTTCTAATGGTTCGCCACACAATACAAACTCACCACCTTCATAATCATCATTTAAAAATATTAATGATGTAAGATGTGGATATCCTTGTTTCTGTCCATGGCTATAGTGTATGTTATCAATATGTTCTTTCATAAACCCGCCTTTTGCATAACAATTAATTCTAAAGTGTGTATATTCTTGTACTTTTATTTTAGTATGTTCTGCTACATAATCATTTACAGCAGTTTCAAATCCTTGTTGTATAGTTTTGTAACCCCACATTTGTGGTGCAATCCAAAACTCACTCATCTCAACTTTTGATGTACCTAAGTTTTTATATGCATTTGAAAAGGTAGATTTCTTCCACCTCATAAATGTATCTTTGTTGTAGTGTGTTATTAAATTATCACAAGCCAAATTACCTAACACTTGTGGATAGTAAAAAATAAAATCAGAAATCTGCCGACTGGAACTCATGGTGTTCTCCTACTTGTCCTTTAACTTGTATATTCCAGGCTATACTTATACGATTTGAACTAGACTTATTTTGTTGAACCCAATGGGGTAACCATGCAGGAAAAAATATTGCTCTATTAGTTTTAGAAGCGTAACTTAATAAACTGGAATTTAAAGGTGTTGTTTCTTTCTTCTTCGGTACGATAACATCTGCAGCTGGTCTAGGATCATGGAACACAATACTAGCACCTTGGTCAGATTGTAAGTAGTAAGTACCACTTAAAAAATTATTTGAATGTGTGTGAACATTATGGTGCTCACCTTGTTTTAAAACATTTGCCCACATATCAGTTATGACTAAATCTTTTACATCATAACTTAAAAGATTGCATATGTTTTTAGAATACTGTATTACTAAACTAGCAAACCTTCTAAACTCAGGTCTTTTATGTAAATCAGCAGATTTAGTTTGCCAGTTAGTATCATATTCTCTATTAGACCATAAATCAAAGATGTAGGTTTTCATACCTTTTACATCTTCTTTTTCAGTAGGTGTTACTAACGGTATGAAATTATCAACTAAAAAAATATTTGTAGGAAATATCTGTTGATGATCCATAGGGTCTCCGCAGCTAGATTGCACCACTTGTAAACTTTTTCCACTCTATCATATTTTTAATTAAGAAAGTACGATTATTAATTGTTCTTAAAATTTGTTCTAGGTATTTTACAACCTGATTTAAGTAAGCAACTTTTTGATCTGCTTTTTGTATATCAGGATCAGAATTAATATAAATGTGAACATCTGCTTTGAGAACTTTTAAGTCAAATGGTTTTTCTCTATACACGGATTCATCTGCCTTGCCTGTATAGTATTCCCACTTTTCTCTTTCAAGTGTATTAAACTCTTGCTGTGCTTTCTTTTGTAGTAGTGAAAATTTATTAAAGTGTTGTAAGTATTTGTTATGTAATAAAGGTATTCTTGCTGATTCCGTATCTAATTCAGTATCATCAAGTTTTAAATCTTTATCCACCAATTGTTGTAATTCATCTAAAGTCATAATTATATTATACTATAAAAACGGTTAAAAGTAAAGCTTAAGTTGTGGAAATTTGTACGATTTCATATAGAGAATAATTAAAACTAGCACTAACGGATACATAATCTACATCACTAGCTGCTACATTATAATTTATAGCACCGATACTTGTCGGATAAACATCTCTAAATCTAATTTCTGTTTTAGCAATATTTTTACTGTTTAAAATTGTTAATGTAGCGTCAGAATATATCGCACCTTCAGCAGTTGCCACAGTTTGTCTTTGTGTTCTAGTTGGTGCTGTTGATCCAGGAAATCTATCTGCACCTGCAGCTAGAGCATCACGGAACTGTGTATGATCTTTAGGAAATCCTATGCCGATTAACCAATCATGTAATTCTTTATAGTTATTTAAATTCTCATCTACAAGAAAAGATAAGTCTAAACTTGCATATGATAACTTATCACCTGGTATTGGAATATCTTTAAGTGGTGTTGTTTGTGTTGCTTCACCTAAAGAGATGCCTGGTATATTAACTGATTGTACAAAAAATTCAACATTAGGAATCTTCAATATCTTAAACCTAAACTGTACTGGACTTGCATAGTCTAGTTTATTAGGCATTCTTTGTTCTACATTTAAAGTTGTCATACTACTATTTATAAGAGAAAATATAGGCTAAAAAAAAGGGGACCCGAAGGTCCCCTTTGTGGTGTGGTGTGTTCGTTTAAGAACACTACTTAATTACATTAAGTTAGTTACCTGAACTCGTCTGTAATATAGGTTTTGTTTACCAGCTGCAACTGCACCAGAATTGTCTAATGCACCGTCTCCGTCACTAGTTGCGAATGGGTTTTGTACCATACCGTATCTAGTTTTGAATCCGATTTTAGGTTGGAAGCTGTCTTGACCAACTGCTCTCACCATTTGTAGTGGAACATATGGGCAATAGAATAAGCCTGAATCATACGGGCTTGTTCCTTTGTAACCTACAACGTAGTATTGTTTAGCAGCTACGTTTGCAGCATATGGATCAACATATACTTTAAACTTACCGTTAAGTACACCTGCAAAAGTATTGCCTGTGTCATCTACGTTTAAGTTAGTGTTTAATGCTGGAGCGTAATCTAGTACACCAGACATTTGGAGAGCAGAAGCAACATCTGCTGAGCAGATTATAATGTTACCTTTACCTCTTCTTGTTTGTTGTCCGATTGCGTTAGCATCTCTTTCCAGTTGGAAAAGAAGTCCTTTGAACTTCTCTACTGACCAACGACCATTTGAATCTGTGTCAAGGTCGAAGATACCTGCTGTAGTTGTATTAACTTGAGCACCTGCTTTAGCGTGACCATAGACTGTTCTTACAACTTCTCTATTGATCTCTGCCAAGATTTCGCTTGATAGAATGTTTGCTAATTCAGTTTCAGCGTCTAAACCGTGGATTGCTTTTAAGTCTTGAGCAAGTTCCATAGTGTATTCTGCTTTTAGTGCTCTTGATTTAGCAGTAACAGTAACTTTGTCGATTGAGAAAGCCATTTCAGCGAACTCATCAGTTCCGTCACCAAGTGTTTCTGCTTGAGCAGTAGTCATACCAGAACCAGTTGTGTAAGTTCCAGCAGATGGGCTGTCGTTTAATACAGCTGGGTTAGTTCCTGACTGTCCGTCTGGTGAACCAGTGTCGCCAGCAGCATCTCTAGCTGAGAAGTCAGAATCCGCTTCGTTAAATAAAGCTTCCGTACCACCTTGTGTACTAAATCTGCTTTTCATAGCGAAGATTAGTCCAGTTGGACCAGTCATCGGTTGAACGCCACAGATATCATACGCAATTAGGTTAGGCATTGCTCTTCTAACTAGCGAGATTAGTACTGGATCCCAGTTATCAACAGAAGAACCAGTAGCGTTTGCTGGAGCTGCTTCAGAAATGAATGCTCTATCTTCACGGACTGCCTTCTCTTGGTTTTCTAGGATTACAGTAGTCACAGCTCTTTTATAACCATCTTCGATTTTTGGTAAATCTGGATGCTCTAAAACTGGCTGCCACTTTTCTTGTAAATTTTCAGTAAGATACATTTTTTATCTCTCCTAATTATTTGCGTTTATAGTTGTTATCATGCTAAATCTTCACAGACTTAACATTTTTTGAAATGGCAGCAGTGTATGCAGCCATAGCATCCGTTCCTACTTCAACAGTAGGTTCGTTTGCCGCCACAGAATCAACTGAATCCTCAGTTGTTTCCAATTTTGTTTTCGGGAAGTAGGATTCTTTTACAGTTTCCAACTTCTCTTTGAATTTATCAGCACTATCGTACTCAATGTTTTCTGCCATTGCTTCAAACTTTTCTTTTTCTGTATCTGCTAAATCAGCAGTCACATCTGCAAGAACGCTTGCTTTGTCGGATTCAGAAACTTTTTTAGATAATTCAACATTTTTTTCAATCTGTTCATTTAACTTTGATTCTAAATCTTCCTTTTGAGCAGTTAAGTCATCAAGCACATTGTACTTTTCTTCTGGAACATCAATATAATGTTCTTTGAAAAGAGTTTTAAGTCCAGTAATGAAATCTTCAGCAATCTCGGTACGAATACCTCTCTCTACTGCTAATTCATTTTCTTTCATCCATTCTTCAACAACATAGTTTAGATATGAGTCCACTTTTTCGACCATAGCTTCTTTTACTGTTTCAGTTTCTTTTGAAAGTTTTTCGTCATACTGAGCCTCAAGTATCTTTACCTGTTCTTTTATTCTTGTCTTAACAGCAGTTTCAAAAATTGTCGCAGCCTTTTCTTTGAATTCCTCAGAAAGGTCAGCGTCAGTTGAAACTAGTGCCTTAACATCATCAGATAGGTCAATATTCATTTCAGAAGTTTCTTCTTTATCTTCAGCAATTTCTTCTTCGCCTTCGATTTCAGCTTCTTCTTCTTTCATGTCCGCTGGCTTATTATCTTTCGGTAATGAAGCGTCATTAGCGTCTTTATTAACCTGGTCTGATACTTTAGATACCTTTTTCGTAGCGTCTGGGTTTTTGTCAGTTGGTTTAACAACTGCTGAACCTAGATCCTCTGCGTCATTTTTAAGGTGAGTTGGTTCTGATTTCATACCAGATTTTGCTGGAGCACTTGGGTCGCCCTTTGTGTCAAGCTCTTCTGCCATGTTCTTCTCAACTTCTTGTGTTACTTCGGTTTCAGACATTCGGTCTCTCCTTAACATTTAAAATTAAATTTAATTTTCTTGTTGATAATATTTATACATATTACCATTTTGAAACCTGCGCTTTTTGGTATTTTTGCGTAGGTTTCTTACTTTAGTTTAGATAAAAAATTCTCAAAGACTTGTGCTTTAACTTGTGCTAATTCACTTCTTTTTGTTTTCTCTATCTGTTCTTTGTACGCTTCAACTGATTTTGCTTTTAATACACCGTTGTCCCATACCCATTCTTTACCTTCCATAATACCTTCTACGAAAGCATCAGGTGCTGATGGGTCTGCAACGATATCAGCAGCAGTTGCAAGATAAAAGTCTTTACCGACTACATTTCTTCCGTTCATGCGGTCGATTGAACCCATACCTCTACTAGATACACCTAATTGAGCACCTTCGTCAATTAAATTTTTAACGATTTTACCATAAGGGGTATCCATTACTTTAGCCTCACCTATGAAGTTTTTACCTTCTGGTTTCAAACTAGTAATCATGTGTGAAACTCTTTCAAGGTTCACGGTTGGTCCGTCAGGATGTCCTAACTCACCAAAAGCTCTTTTCTTATCTATAAATTCTGTGGTATATCTTTTCACTTCTTTTGCAAGTGTTTCGACTGGATAAACTCTACCATTACGGTTTTTAATATCAGCCTGCATAAAGACACCACGAATTTTGTAGTCTTTTTTCCCGTTCTTTTCTTCGGTTAAGACTTCAATTTTTTCAATTGTTTCTGTAATTAGTTTCATCTCTCCACCTTTTCTTTATTATAGATTTTATCTACAATCTCTTTTCTTAATTCTTCTTTTTTAATACCATACTTTTCAGCAAATGCTTCTTTCAATTTATCAGCAATTTCTGTCTTTCTTTTTGTTCCAACAATTCTTTCAAGGATTTGTCTGGAATAATCTTTCTTCTTTTTTGCCATTATCTTATTTCTAATATGATTGTGTAATTATCGCCTGACACAAATCCTTTTGTAGATAATAGTATATCGCCTGCAGGTGATGTATTTGCTTCAAGTGTTGCATTATTTGGAATACTATTACCACCTGTAAAGTAATCATGGAATCCAGTACCTGAGAAAAATCCTATTGTTGCATTAGCAGCATTTGCGCCACTACCTGCAAATAATAATTCAACTCCTGATTTACCATTTGTTGTATTTACTGACCAATATATTTTTGCAATCTTTTTAGTTGCATCTTCGGTCATAAAATTTAAAGCACTAGCGTCAGCTTTAGTTACAAGCGTTTCACCTGTACCATCACTTATGTTAGTCATCTTAATTACAGTTTTAGTTCCTACTGTATCGACTATCGTTTGTGTTGTAACTACATCAGCCATTAATCAAATCTCCTAAATTCTGTTACTAACAAATAACTCTCTACATTAGAGTCCGTTGTTAATTTTATTTGTTTATCCTTACCAAACATAAGTTGGTTAGGTCTTAATCCATATTTGCCTTTTTCTGTTATAGACAAATCTGAACTTTCACTAGAAGCAGAAAACTTTAAAGTTCCTGTACCTTCTATTTGATAAAAACACTCAATCAATCCTACCTTGGATTCATTAGTGCCTTCAGTTAGTTTTTCAGCGTCAACTACAATTTGATCTGTTTCGTTGCCAATGCCTTTCGAAGTGATAATAACTTTATCACCTTTAACATCAGCAACAGTTGTATTTGTAATTGCCATATAACATTAAGCAGTAAAGTTATTATCTTTTCTTAACTCTATAATAACACTACCAGATGTACCAAAAGCACTTAACTCTAAATCACCTGAGGTTGCTGTTGTATTTGTTGCATTGTTAGTAATCTTACCAGCAGTACCATCATAGTGACCTGTACCAGCAAGTTGAATTGCTGTTGTATCAGACGAAGCACCTTTAAATTGTATCTGTACATGACCTGTATTGTCATCAGCAGTACCTTGTACTAACTGCCACCATATTCTAGTGATATCTAGTTTTGCACCATTAGCGTGACCTGCTAAACCACTTGCGTCAAGTATGTTCGAATTTTCAGTAGTGTTATCGTCCATATTTACTAGAACAGTAACCTTACCACCTTGAGCACCACTACTAGTTTCTAACGCTGTATCTTTTAGTGTTCTTGTTGCAATAGCCATTTTTTATTTCCTTATCTTAATATTTCGTTATCAATAAAATTTTCTAACTCACTTTTTTTAATATTGTGTTTAGCAGAAATTTTACTTATTATACCTGTCATCTTTCCTACTGGATTAGATGATTTGTCAATTTCAGAATACAAGTCATCTATGACAATCTTCATCTTTGGCGATAATGTTTTATACACCTTAGATTTTTTAGGACCGCCATATCTGCGTTCATTTAATTCGTTTCTAAACTTCTTGTACCTCAGTATCATTTTCTGCTTCTGTTTCTACCTCACTCGGATCTTCTATCTCAACTGGATCTTCCTGACCTAATTTATCAAGTCCAGCTGCGTCTTGCGTTGCTTCTAATTCATCGCCAGCACTTAACCAATCTTTTGCAACGGTCACTCTTTTATCATCTAAAGCTTGACCAATCTTATCAGTTAAAGCATTCTTAAAAGCATCCTGTGCTGCTACATTGTCACCATCAACCAAAGAATTTACCATACTGTTTACATGGTTTACTGGTGTTTCTACTTCCGCACTATCAGTTTTTACTTCATCATCTGCCATAATTATTCTCCTGTATTATTTATATCGGTATCATCATCTAATGTTTCACCTTGAGGTGCTGCAATAATACCTGTTTTAATCTCATTAGCAATTTGATTATCAATATCCATGATATCTTCATCTGTTTGTCTAAGCACATTCTTTCTAATATATTCAACTGAATAATACTTACCAACATATGGAGTAACTTCATTTGCTAAAGACAATCTTTCTCTCATTATTTCTGCATTTTTTAATTCTGCAAAATAACCATCTTTTAAGTAGTTGTATTGTATATGCTCTTTTATTTTAACCCAATCTTCAATGGTCATTACACCTTTTAAAACTAATTGTGTTTTCAGAATATCACTAAAGACCTGTGTAAATCTTTTTCTTAATCTAGCAACAAATTTAGTAAACTTTAATTCATCTCTAGTAATTTCAGCAGACTTACCTATATTGAAACCTGCTTCTGATTCCATTCTACTAATTGGTACATTCAATGCTTTGTATAATTTTTTCTGAAAGTATTGAACATCTGAAATCTCACCTAAATTTTGACCACCAGCAAGTGTAGAAACTTCGGTACCTTTTGCACCTTCTCTACGAGGTAACCAAAAATCTTCAAGCATTGACATATGTTTTCTGTCATCTCTAATCTCACCTGTGTTTGCGTCATAGACAAGTTTATTTCTATATCTTGCCATAACTTCTCTTAAATAAGATTCCGCTTTTTGTTTAGGTAAGTTACCTACATCAACATAGAATATTCTTCTTTCAGGTGCTCTTACTATTCTGTAAATAACAACAGCATCCTCAATCATTCTTAATTGATTAACTGGTTTAATCGCTTTATGCAAGTGACTTAAAACCATATTTTTATTCTGATCTATAACACCAGATGTTACATAAACTATTGAGTCCGTAGATATTTTTACACCAGCATTTGTATTACCTGTTTGTATACCTTTCTCATTATATACAAACCATTCTGCTGTTTTCTCAACTACCTCAATACCTTTTGATTTACTATCTCGGTGTTTTTTGATTTCACGTACCTTCTTTATTTTACGTGGATCAATGTATCTTAATTCTGTTATACCCTTTCTAGGGCTTTGTGGATCTATGACTTTGTGAAAGTAAATTCGACCGTCTGTATACCATCTTTTAAATATGTCATGCCCTTTTTCTTCAAAGGCAAGCAAACTTAAAACTTCGTTAAATTCATCTCTTATTTTTTGTTTAATGTTTTCCGATATATCTAACTTGTCTAAAGATAATGTGACTGGACTATCTCTCTCATCCGACACTATGACCTCATTGACGATATCTTCGATTGCCATATCACATTCAGGATTTTGTGCAACCTCTCTATATCTTCTAATTAAGTCGCTGTCATTTTTGGCATTGACTTCCATATCAAGGTATTGGCCAAAGTAACCACCAGCTGATATAGTTGTTGTGCCATCATCAGGCGTAGGGATGGTGAACGCCTGTTTAGACGCACCATCCTTTTTTAATTCGCCATCTTCTCTAGCTCTTGTTATTTGGAATCCAAGTAATTCTACCATATTATATTTCCTTATAACTTTCTATTTTATGTAGTAGTATCTGTTTCAAAATACTGATATCTAAAAGTAACATCAAAAGTTTCTATAGCATTATTATTGCCATAGTCTAATGCAATTTCAGAAATGGTTGTTGGAAACGCACCTCTTAAAGTATAAGATTTAAGCGTGTTTCCGTTTCTATCTAAATGGTCGATAAACGCATCCACTTGATAATCTGATGGGTTTGTTAACCCTTCGTTATCTGTCATGTTGTTTATACCATTCATCCATCTTTCAAATGCTCTGTGCAATTTGAAATCAGTATCATTTAATACAGTTATTGTCCAAGTAGCAAAAGTTCTGTCACCTGCAATATAGAGCTGTCTGCCTCTAAAGTTTACTGCGACTTCACTTACTGTCATACCTGGTATTGCTGTCGAATTGCATAAAAATGCTAAGTCTGAAGTTTCTCCCCCAACTGCTGAGTAACCAGGAAAAGGTAAAGTTACCTTAAACTGATTGGCTCTAGCGCCGCCGCCTATTAGTCGGGATTTGAAATCGTTAATGTTTGCCATTGTTTATTTCTCCTTTTCCAATTAAGCGCCTACTACTTCTGAAAAGGCAACGCCTGTTCTAGTAGCAATAAAGTTAAGTTGAATGAAGTTGATAGAACGAGCAGGTTTGATAAAGATATCAGCCCTAAATTCGTTTCTGTCAATTACTTCGCCTGTATTATTAGTATCATCACATACTACTGAAAAGTCTGTGATACCTCTTCTGCCTTGTACATCTCTTAGGAATGGTTCTACAAGATTTCTAAATTGAGCTCTTGTAAATTCATCATTAAACTCAAAGAGTTGGAACTTCGCAGCTGTTGAGATTGCTTTCTCTAAAGTAATGAATAATCTTCTTACATTAATTCTATCAAAAGCACTTGGTTTTGCTTGAGCAGTTTTGTCACCAAATAGAACAGTTCCCTGACCTGGGAAAGTTACTACTGGATTTACTCTTGCTTTGTACAATTCATCTCTTTGTGTTTGATTTGGATTGAAAGCAAGTTTTACTGCACCTCTGATTTGGCCTCTATTGAAACCGCCTGGTGAAAACCAACTGTCTGCAACATTGTCAGTTCTAGCACAAAGTCCTGCGATGTCACCACATAATGGTACATATCTGTAAACATCATTGTATTTGTCATACTGATATTTGTAACCACTATCAATAACTGCATAACTTGAAGAAGCTAGTCCGTCTGCAAATGCTTTTACATTTACAGTTTGTTTAATTGGATCAGAAACATCTGAACCTGATTTTGAAACAACATCATCTCTTGCAGGAGATATGAATGCCACAATATCTTTTCTTGCTTCTGCTATGTCGATTACTTTAGTTGCAAGTGTATCGCCAGTTGCGTCTGCTGATGTTTGTGAAGGTCCTGCGATCAATAAGTTAATGTCAACATTTTCAGCGTCATTAAATCTATCAAAAGCAGTTGCTAATTCTGCGTTAGTTGGTGTGTAAGCAGAAGTTCCATCTACACCACCTGAAAGTGAAGTAGATACAGTTGTTATAGTTTGTGTGAAAGTATTATCAAAAGTCTGTCCTGTTTTAGCAGAACCTGCATTTGCTAAAGTTGCTTCGTGGTCCATCCAGTAGATATATTTACTGTCTGAATAGATTACATCAACATAGTAGTTTGATCCGCCTGTTGAATTTTTAGCGTCTGAAGCCTGTGATAAACCTTCAAAAGTTTCTAGTATAGTTCCTGCTGTACCTGTGATACCGCCATCTTCATCAACTACTACGATATGTAATTCGTCATTACTACCGCCTGCAGCTGAAACATCATCACTAGTTGATGGTGCATTTGAGAATTGGAAATAATATTCCCAATATCTTTTGTATTGTGCGTTATCAACAACAGCGTGTCTTAAACCGCCAGTTTCAGTTACTCCTGTTTGAGGATTGAACCTTGCAATTGTTACTGTGGAACTAGATATGTCTGTTATTTTATAATAATGTCCTGATGGTGCAGCTGTAAAGTTACCTGAAGCATCTCCAAACTCTAGTATGTCGCCTACTTGAATTTTATCGCCACCAGCGTCATCAATTGTAAATGATGTATCGCCAATTGCCATAGAAGCGTCATTGATTAAGTTTGAGGATCCAGCACTTGCAAATGCTGTTGAATTAGGACAAACAGAAATTTTTAAATTATTTCCTAAAGTTCCTGCTTCACGAGCGGCATATGAGCCTACATTCGCTTCGCCAGAACCATAGTTGTTCAAATAGTCTGTTGTACTTTTAATTAGTATAGCAGATCCTGATGATACTGCATTTACTAACCCTGCAAGAGCAGGTCGTACAACTCGAAGGGCGTTTCCGTACTGTAAGAAATTAGCAAGTGAATAAAAGTATTCAAAAGTTGATCCGTTTGGTTCACCAAATGTGTCAACTAGTTCTTTTTCGCTTGATACTAAAGTTATCTCATCAACTGGACCTTTTGTAGAAACGATTACGCCAGCTGCAATTGAAGTGGATACTGCTGGTACAATATTCGTTAGGTCTGTTTCTTGTACTAGAACACCTGGTGATACTTGAAATGCCATTTGTTCGTTCTCCTTAATATTAAGTTTTGTTTGTTATAACCCTTTGTGTATATTTATCATATACGAAAACTCTATATTCCTCTACGATATGTTACAGGAGACCATAATTCGCCTGCGTCATCATAAAAAGAATTATCATTACCCTCTGGATCATCTAATCCATTGTCAATAAAACCAAAAGGTGCCATATCGGACTCAATTGCATTTTGTTGATCCGTAAACATTTGCCCTCTTACATTGACATCGGTTAATTCTTTAAAATATCTTTGATTTGCCAACCATGAAAATATAACTAAACACATAACTAAATCATCATTTGATCCTGGTTCTGCTTCAAAAGATTTACCTTTTGCAATAAAGGTAGATAATTCTGATATAATATCAAAGTCATTGATAATTAATTTATCTGCTTCGATTAAACTTTTGAGATTAGAAGTTCCGATTTTTTTAGTACCTTTAGTCATTCTTAATCCTAGTTGACTACCACGACCACTAAAGCCTCCACCTAATACTTGACCTGATCTACCTCTTTGTGTAACCATCATCATGTTATCATACTCTAATTCAAACTGCATAGCGTCTGCTACTTGTTGACCTAAATCGTTTATCTCTATAAGAACATATGCTTTGTTATATGCATTACCTAATTTTTGTATTATACTTGGAAATACAATTGGTTTAATATCATTATCTCTATACTTTGCAACTATCTTATAAGGCGCTTTTGTGCAATCAATAACTATTGCTGCTGAGTAATCATTTGATATACCTCTTGCAACATCAACACAAACTGTATAGATGTGACCTTTCTTCGGTTGTTCCCATACATCAAAACTACCACTACGTTTAGGATCAATCGCAACCATAGATTTAATTTTACTTGCATTGATAAGTGTATCTACACTACCTAAAAATTCACATTCAAATTCTGTTTGAAATTGGGACTCACTTGTATTTCTGATTGTTTGTTCTTTCCATTTTTCATCTCTACCTGGCACAGCACTCCAATGTACCTCTGTTGGTACATAGTCATTCTTCTTATTAACAGCATCCATCCACAACTTATAAAACATATTCATTCCGTGTGGTGTAGATACTATCATTACTTTAGATTTTTTACCAGAAGATATAGTAGGATAAACTGAGCTAAAAAATTCTTCAGCAATATTATTAGGCACATAAGCAAACTCATCTAAAAATATTATGTTAAAGGTACTACCACGAACAGCACTAGAAGATGTACTTGCCGCTACAATTCTACTTCCGTTTTCTAATTCAAGTGACCCTTTGTTCCAGTTGAGAACGCCTTGTTGCATCCATTTGGGTAGATGTTCATATGCAAGTTGCAATCGACCAAGTAAATCTCTTGCTGTAGAAGATTTGTTTGCCAGTATTGCAACATTCACATTGTCATTAAATAAAACATAATGTAAGAGGTAGGATACTATGATTGTTGACTTACCACTTTGTCTTGGTAACTTGCAAATCGTAAAACGATTTTCGTGGAACTTATCAACCATCTCCCGCTGAAAATCATACATCTCAAAAGGCACAAGACCTTTATCAATAGTAACAATCTTTAAATAATTTTCTATAAAATATTTAGGATCATCCATACATTTCATCACCTCTTGTACATTCTTTTTAGTAAAGCGTGATTTAGTGTGAGCCTTTTTAAGGTTCGGATTCCCTAGGTATTGTTCATGTTTATTCATAGGTTAAATTTGTAATGACTTTTGAAAGTTTTTAAAAGAAGTTTTTTCTTCAAACTCCATACCAAAGTCCATCTTATTCATAAGTACATACATTTTTTCACCAAGTAAATTACCAGTTGTAAAATCTGAAGGATAATGAAATCCTGCAATCACTCTTCCATAACCACATTCGTAAGCTGCTTTCATTAGTTCTCTTTCAGCCCTTGGTTCTTTACCAGCAACATATCTTGCAATAATAACTGATTGACAAGCATGACCACTAGGATATGCAGGTGTTTTATTTGTTTTACTTGGTAGTGTTTGTATTTTAGGTAAAACTACATGAGGTCTTTTTCGATTATAAAAATCTTTAAAATGTGTTATAATCGGTACGGACTCTTTTAAAATTTGTTCAAGTTCATTTGGGTGAAACTCTAATTTATATTTTTTAATAACTTTTTTAATTGCAAAATAAGGATCTTGGTCATGATCCATAACTGACTTAACTTGAATAGGTGTTCTAACATTTACAATATTTTGTACTTCAAGCGCTTCTGCCATATCATCTTTTGGGGGTGGTGGCAGAGTAATTACTTCATGTAACTTTTGTCTAAAAAATATCATGCTCATTACTTTTTATCCTTTAACATCTTTTGTAATTCAGTAGTTGAACCAACAAATAAAGCATTTGTAACATTCTTAGGTCCAGTGTTTGGCACTTCTTTGATTTTCTTTAACTTATCTTGTAAATCTAAAAGGTTTTGTGATACTTCACTTACTGTTTTAATTAGTTGTCCTGCAACTTCATAAGCACGAGGATGTTCACCTTCTTTTGCAAGATCAAGTATACCATCAATTGCTTCATTACCTTTGTCTATTAAGTTATAAAGATTTTTACGACCAGTTTCAAAATCTATATTTGGATCTTTATCTTCTGGTACTGATAATTCTTTACTCTTTGGTATTACTTCATTTTCATAAGTCTTATCTACTTCAGCAATACCTAAAACTTCATTTAGTTTATCGTCTATGTTGCTCATTATTTGTCATCACCTGTTGCCTCATCATAATTTAATCCATCATTAAAAAATTCAAGGGTTGTTGTATATGTGTAACTATCATCACGGTCAGCACCTGTAGGATTGGGTTGTACTGTAACTCTCTCACTACGAAATGGACTTTTATCTGATGTATTAGTATATAAATCAGCAGAAACTTTTTTGATAATAGCACTAGTGTTTATAGGTCCATATAAGTAAGTTTTAGCAGTAAAATTTAATGTGTAAATTATTCTTCTTAAACTTGTTAGTGTTCCTGTGTAACTATCATCATAAGATACATCACCTAAAATAAAAGGTATATCTCTTTTTGTATCCATATATGTTGCGTCTTGTATCATAGTGACAGTATAATCAGGTTGAAAGAATGGTAATATTTGTTCTATTATTTGTAGACCATCATCTTGCGTTGCTGTAAATACATTTAATTGAAAATTAACATTGTACGGTACTGGTATATATTGAGTATTTAATTTTTCAGTATCACCTGTTGTTTTAGTTTTAGCCATCTTTTGATTTTTATTTAATTTCCTAGAAGCGTCATAATTATAACCTGTAATTTCAAATGACATTCTAGGTAATGTGATTGACACTTTGGAATCATCACCAGTTAAATCAGATTGTGCGTCTAGTCTTGCTAAAAATTTTTCTTTAGGTGAGTATGATAATGGCACTCTAATATTTTGTAAAGGGTTGCCACTTGCGTCTAATCTTTTAATATTAATATTATTAAAGATTGTACCAAAGGCTATAACTGTATTACGGATTGTTTTATGATAAAAATGTTCTCCAAACATTAGTATTCATCGACCTCCCCAAATGGATTTCTTTCGCTAAAGTCTAGTATATCATCACCAGTAGATGATGTTGTTGTACCTGCTTCTGTTTCAAAAGCTGCCCCTTGGTCAGTAGGTTGTTGTGTTGCCATTGTAAAGTCCTCGTTAATAAGATAACTTATTTCACCTGTATCACTTTCTAATAAGAAAGAGCCTACTTCATTTTCTAAAGTAAATTGAAAATTCATTGTATCAGTTGATAAACTATCTTCAACACTATCAATCGTTGAGATACCAGTATCAAGTCTTTCTGAACTGTATTCAAATTTAGTACATGATAATTTATAAACAGGTAAAGCACTTTGTTGATAGAATGGTTGTTCATGTTCAACAAACTGTATTTCAAAAAATGCGTTTGTAGTAGGGAAGTAAACTAGGTCACCTTCTTGTGGTCTATCAGTTGTTAAATCTGAATTGTTACCTACTAAAGTTTCCCATCTTGCTTTTGAAACTGTGAATACAATATCATCTCTTAATTCTAAACCAAACTTTTTAATTATTTCTTGTTCGCCCATATATCCATCGGTATTATCTACATACATTTCTATGATGTAGGAATCATCAAATGAGCTTGCAGGATCTTCGCCAAAGATTGTATCTTTGTTCGCTATCTTTCTTGGTAAGTAATAGACATCTTGGCCGTAGATTTTGAGCTGTTCTACTATTAAATCTTCATATAGTCTTTGCTCGTTGGTCGTGCCTGTGTCAAAATAGACATTAGTTGGCATATGATTATCCTAGCATTATGTGAGGAGGTTCTTCCCAGTTACTTCTTATTTCTTCCTCTAATTTTTGTTGTTCAGCAATTGCTGTTGAAAACAATTCAGGACCGTTAAGTGTAACACCACCTAACATCGCTGTACCTGAAAATTTAGATAAGTTTTGTCCCCATTGTCTTTTTATAAGTGCTGTTGTGTATCTTTTTAAATATAAGTCATCATAGATATCGGTATGACTATCAGGATCTAATTTTCTATAACATTCAAAGATTAAATATTCGCCTGCTGCTATATCGTTCTGCCAATCCATATCAATGTATAATCTATTTTGATGTTGATTATATCTAATTGGTTTTTCACCTACAAGTATATGGTCTAAAAAATCTAAATGCCTCATTGTCATTTCATAATGAACAATACTAGTTGATGAAAAATCATACAGGTCATTTAATCTTAATTGATATCTTACATCAAACATATTTAAATTGTTTCTATCTGATAAAGGAAATACATTTATAATACTAACAATTGCTTCTGGTATTACAATATAGTTAGGTGCTTCTGTATATACAGTTGTTGCACCAATAGAAGTTTCTGTTAGTAGTTTTTGTCCATCTTCAAGTAATAAATCACCAGTAGTATCACCTCTATCTGTTTCAGGTGTACCTTCTTCTAACTCTATATTTTCCTCTATTGAACCTTTTTCTTTTACATTCACATCAGCAATATTTGTTGTCATTCTATCAATATCATCCTGCGTTACTTTGTATTTTAAATACATTCTCTCTACACCATTATAGTGATATTGAGAAAAATATTGTAGCGCTTCGTCTATTCTATCTTCGACCTGGTCATCATCTACGTTTATGTCAATTACAGGCTTACCTAGATTTCTCAAACAATATTCTTTTAATGTGTTTCTACTATTTGGTATTGCCATTTCTTAAATCCTTGTACTACTATTTATCATTACCCTAATGCTACTGCTTGTGCGATAGCAAAGGCATTTGTTGCTTTTGTGTCTAGTTGCGTTTGTACATTACTTGATACACCGTCTAAATGTCCTATTTCAGTTGATGTTACAGCACTTGCAGATACATCACCACTACCGTCAGATACTAATGCTCTTGAAGCAGTTAAGTTTTCCATCTTACTAAATGCAATAGCAGCACTTGATGAAACACTTGCGTTGACAACAGCGTTTGCTGCTAACTCATCTGCCCCTACAGCGTCATCTGCCAACATTGAATTTTCTACTGACCCAGCAGCAATTGTCAATGCACCATTTGAAGCAACTGTAGCGTCACCACTTACTTTACTGAATACATAAGTTGGTATACGAGAAGCCAACATAGATTTTTCTGTACCACCTGCACCATCATCTACGATTAATAAATCAGCGTCAGCAAGAGCTGCGTCCATTTCAGTTGCACCATCAATTTCTAATGCACCTAATTCGACTTTACCTGCTGTGGTAATTGTTGATAATAAACTATCACCGATACTACCTGCAAGTTTAGAAGCAGCGATTGATCCTGCTAACTGAGCATTTGTAATTGTACCCGACAATGATGATGTAGGATAATTGGTTGCGTCTGATAAATCAAACGCTGGTGTAGCATCTGAAGCCCCTAATGCAAGTTGAATACCACCAAAACTTACAGTTGAATTTGCTAGTTTAGCATTTGCAATTGAGCCTGCAAGTTTATCATTTGCGATTGAACCTGCTAACATAGCATTTGTTACTGTGCCTGTATCACCAGTACCTACTAAAGTACCAGTTGATGTTGGCATACTAATTAATGCTTCTGTATGATTAATTTTGTTTGACGCAGGAACTGTAGCATAATTACCCATATAAGCATGAGAAGAACATTGATAATAAAGAATACTTGGTGTATCTTCATCAACATCAATTTGAGTATATGCACCTGCATTACCAGGTGTACCGTTTGTCGTTACACCAGTTGTATATGCTGTTGTTTTATCAGCGTCTAAATAAAATCTTAATGGGTGACCATCGTTTGTAGCTTCTGCCTGGTCAAATCTATAATAGTAACCAGAATCCGATGTCACATTATCTGCACCATGTAATTGTATTGCAGGGGATTCGATACCATTTAAGAAGTATGCAAGTGAACTACCATCACCCGAATATGGATGAGCAGCAGTTTTAGTTGCAACTGTCACAGTTATTGTAACTGGTGCTGAAGAAGGTCCGTATGAAGCGCCTAGGTAATCATGGTCTAATAATTTTACATTCTTAATTATTTTTGCGTTGGCGTCTAAATCACCACCAAGTGTTGGTGTAGTATCATCTGAAACATCTGAAAGACCTGCACCCGAAGCAGCAGTTGCTGATATGAATGATAAGTTTCCAGAACCGTCAGTTGCTAAAAGTTGATTTGCACTACCGTCTGTGCTTGGTAAAGTTAATGTAATATTACCTGCCAAACTAGGTGAAGCAAGTTGAACATAATTAGAACTATTGTAAACTCTTAAAGCTGCAAGTGATAAGTTACCTTTTGTAATTGATAAATCACCTGTTGTTGCACCTGTAAATGAACCTGTACCTACTGTAAACTCGTCAGCACTTTCATCAAAACCTATAAAGATATTTGCACTACTACCTCTTTCACCTACGATACCTACATCACCTGATGGTGTACCAGATGTGCCAGTTGCTAACTCTATAAGTTTATCTGATATGGTTGAATTTGTTGTTGATAGTGTTGTCGTTGTACCATTAACAGTTAAGTTACCTGTTACAGTTAGATTACCACCTACTGTTGGGTTAGTTGGTAAACCAATTGTAATTGTGCCAGAACTTTCTGCTACTTCTACTTCGTTACTTGTTCCTGAGAAAGTTATAGTTCCACCTAATGCTGTTGCTGTTGAACTAGAACCATCGGTTACTGTAATCGTTGAATTACTTAATGATGAATTACCAATATTTGATAAAGTATTTGAAGCACCTGATATTGTTTTGTTTGTAAGTGTTTGACTATCACTTGAACCTACAACTGTGCCTGATGGTATTGCTTTTTGTGAAGCAGAACCATCTATATTTCCTGACGCATTTGATAATACAAAACTTGAAGCTGCAATACCTGAAAGAGTATTACTATCAGCACTTATTGTTTTATTCGTAAGTGTCTTTGATGTGCCAGAAAATAAAGTATCTAATTGAGATAGTAAAACTCTACCTTCAGTACCACCGTCTGATAATAATAGTTTATCACCTACAGCTAATGTAGCACTTTCTAAATCAGTTGCACCATCAATATTAACAATCGCTTCTACACTACCAAATTCTAATGCACTTGCACCTGAATTAACTTTTAATACTTGACCTGCAGTACCTATTGATAATGAAGCACCAAGACCACCATGTGTTAATCCTATTGTATCACCAGATTGAAATTCTGCTAATCCTGTTGCGACATTACTGTCGTTAAAGACTGCTCTGACTGGTTTTTTATCTGCCATATTTAATTCCTAAAATTGAAAAAGGGTAGGGTCACTATCTGCTAATGCACTACCGTTTGCCAATGTAAATGTTTTTGTTCCTGTAAAAACAAACTTATCATCAACAACAGCGTTAAATTCAAAGTCTGTATTCTTTGTTGATAATCCTCCTGAAGCACTAAAGAAAGGTACGACCCTTGCAACCTGACCAGCAGTACCTGAACCACCAGTTGATACAACTGCCAATTCATTTGAACCTGCTTTTGAACCTGCAGGTAATGTTGCACCTGTAGCAGCAATATTTATTGTACCTGTACCGTCTGAACTAATCGTTGCACCTGCAAGGTCAATTGTGTTTCCTGCTAAGAATAAATCATTCCATCTTTTAGATGAACTACCTAAATTATGTGTTGTAGTTGTTGCAGGAAGTAAATCTTCACCAATAGCACTAAAATCTGTTGCAACTTCACCAAAGTCATACTTACCTGTTGATGAATTGTATTTTAATGCAAAAGCATTTTGTTGTGCTGACGTATCAACATCATCTAAAAATTTTAATTGTGTTTCACCACCGCCACCAATAGATGACATTTGGTTAGTGACAACATCTTTAAATCTAACAAATTCTTTTTTTAATTCATCTAAAGATGTAATTCTATCTAAAGTTTTTATCTTATCTTTTTCTAATTCGTTTGCAACCTTCATTTCAGAAATTTCTTTCTGAACTCTATCCATCATATCTTCATTACTATTTTCTTTAACTGGTACGTTTTTTAAAGATTGTAAATTAAATTCTTTTTCAGGTTCTTGTACTTCTTCAATTTTCTCAGGTTCTACAAGTAATACTTTCTTTTTCTTCTTAACTTTTTTCTTTTCTTTTTTAAGTGTATCAAATAACTTTTCTAATTCTACTATTTTCTTTTCTGATTTTTCAACATTTTCTTTTACTTGTTTTTTCTCATTATCTATTGCCGAAAAGAAGTCTGCCAATCCTTGAGAAACAGATTTTTTAGGTTCTTCAACAACCGTAACAACTCTCTTTACATCTTCTTTGATTGATTGATTAAGTTTCGCTTCTTGTATAAGTGATATTTCTTTTTCGATATCTGGATCAATATCTATTTCAGGTTCTTGTTTAACCTCTATGATAGGTTTTTCTTTTTCTAAAACTTCACCAGTAAGAAAACTGTCAAGCCATGAACTACTTTTTTCACTATCAATGTATTTCTTTGTATCCATAAATTACCTAGTGACGCTTGGAGTAACCGTAGCTCTTCCTTCTATTCTTCTTGTTTTTAATCCACTACCGTCAGTTGTTATTAAGTCCCAAACATAACGACCTTCATCTAGTGCTGATGTAACCACATCGGTTAATGCTATGGTACAAGTACCGTCAGTTGCACTAACTACTGCTGTAGTAAAATCTGTTGCTGTAGATGAATTATAATGTTTTCTCAAACTAGATGTTATAGTTAGAGAACTCAAATCTACAACTGTTCCTGTAGAATCCTTAATAGTTAAGGTTTCTGTATAGTCAGCATCCTGGTCGATAGTGATATTCTGTATCGTTGCCATTCGTTAAACCCTATTCTTATTTTACTTATATTTATAAGTATCAGAAGCGTAAATTAAAGTCAAAACTAATCATAATTCTATCTTGGTCAGATTGACTTGGTTCTACTTGATGATCTAAAAATGCAGGCCAAATCATTAAATCACTTGCTTTTGGCGTATAATTTTCCCATTCTCCTCTTCTTTCTACATAAGTTGCAACCCAATTTGATACAGCACTAGGTCTAGGATCTCTAAATTGTATTCTACCACTATTCTCAGGCACTTGTAAATAATATCCACCACTCATCATATAGTTTCCATGTTGATGTATTATGTTGTAATCACCTTTTTTATTAACACCTGCCCACATTTGTTTGAAATACATTTCTTTTTTCATACTAGGAAAAATTGATTTACAAACATTGTATATTTGTTTTTTTAAATCTTCTAATGCAGGCTCATCATATAAATCTGCTCGACTTTGCCATCCGCCTCTATTTGATTTTTGTTTTATTTCTGGATTCTTCTCTGCTTCACCTACAACAAAATTTAATAAATCTTCATTAAGAGAAGTTTTTGTAGGGTGTATATCATTGTCTGATAGATTTACTCTCCATATAGGAGTAGCCCATAAATCATGTCTATGTATTTCTATTCTACCACTATTACGGGACATAGACTATTAAACCATGATGTTTTTTAGTTAATAATATTTGACAAGATAATCTACTTTGTTTATCATCAAAATTAGGTTCATATTCTAGTAAAGATAATTCTGCTGTATCATCACTTGCAGGTCCTGTTATATTTAACCAATTATCTGGCACATGAACATGACAGGTAGCACAAGAACAATTACCACCACAATCACCTTCTATACCTGACACATATTTATTTTTAGAATAAAACCTTGATGCTTCCATTAAAGTAGTATTTTCGGGTACTTGTATTGTTTCTTTTTCGCCTGTATCTTTCTGTATGAAAGTTACTTCTATCATGCTTCTTTAGGTCCTCGTTCACCATTTTGTTTAAGTGCTTCTTCTAATTCTAATCTATCATCAAAATTTACACTTACTGAAACTCTTTCTGTATCTGCTTGAAATGGATATACTTGATGAGATAATGCTGCTGGAAAGAGAAAAATAGTTTTTTCTTGTGGTGTTCTAATATAACCACCAGAAGAATACGGCATACCTACATTACCAAAAGAAAACTCAATACGACCTGCTGATGGTGTATTACTTCTTTTTGTATGATCTGCCTTTTCATTTTCTTCTTCTATCTCTTTTGGCACTCTTAAATAAGTTACACAAGATATTTTACCTGTATGAGCATGAGATGGATTCCATTCACCTGATTTCATATAGTTAACCCATACTGGTTTTTGCATAATGATTTCATTAGGTTGTCTTATTTTAAATCTTTTTATTTTATTAGCTTTATAAGCACAGTTAGTATAGTGTGCTGCCAAAAAAGTAAATTCATCATTAATAATCTTATCTTCTTCAGGAGTAAATGCATTTTTATAAGAATATTCTTCACTTAAACAACCAGCTAATCTTGTTCTATAATCATTTGTTTCTTTGTTAATTTCTTTATTAGGATGTGTACCCTCTCTTAATTGATCTGCTCTGGTTAATAATATATTATGTAAGTCATCACTAATTTTTGTTTCCATAATTACAGGACCAAAAGGTGTATGAAAATTTATCTGTCTACCTTCTATACTCATACCCATTTTCCTTTTTCATCAGCATGTATGCCTCCTGGTTGATATTCACCGTGAAATTTTTGCTCTGCCATTTTTAATCTTTTCAATGCTTCTGGATCTTTGGCAGTATGTGGAAAACCAAGAGCAGGTCGACAATCAAACTTTGCGTCTTTGAATGGACCGTTTCTATCACAATAATGAAAAAACACCTGTGATTGCATAAGACCTTTAAACTCATCACGCCAATGGTCTATTTCACAACCACGATATATTATTGCGTCACCTGGTTGCATATCATAACCTTTATCTTGTTTTGGATCACCACCATACTTTTGTCCATCGGCAGTGTTGTTTACCCATAGTTGCCAATTGTAATCTGTTTTCTTAAAGGCGTCTAAATTACTATAATCATAACCTAAACAAATAGTTGCTGAAACTTCACAAGCAGGTCTATCTGTATGATGTTTCAATATATCACCTTGTTTATATACTCTATAAAAAGCATATGTAGGCCATAATTCTATACCTGTTAATTCTTCCATTTTTGGCCATGTATGTTCAAATACAGATTCCATCAAGTGGTCACCATGTACAGAATGTGTGTGTGGTATCTGACCGTTTGCACCTTCAGGTTGATGATTATGTCTTGCCTGATGTAATGTGTATGTGGTCATTATCTTTGCTAATTCAGGACTAATAAAATTTTTGACAAGTAAATATCTGTCCTTTTCAAATTGTTCTATCGTTTCTTTACTCATTGTTTTCCATGTCCTCTTCTTCTTTATCTTTATGTGTTAAATCAAACCCTAACCAACCTGTAATAATCATTTTATCTTCTTTCTCACTAACTACACCTCTATGTGCGTAAGGATAATTTACTGGCCATATTAGTGTTAATCCTTTCTTACACGGTGCTGTCCAATTTAAATATGTAAATTCTGTGCCACCATTTTCTGTATCAGTTAAGTATGTCATAAATGCCATAATTCTATAAGCTGCTTGTCTTGCCATTGATTCACTATGTTCTTTTTTATAACCAGCGCCTGCCTTATAATACTGAATATTTATTCCGTCAACATAACCCCAAGGATGGTGCCTTGATAAGATAGGAAACTTACGGATATAATTATCTATTATGTTATGCATTTCTTTATGCCAAATTTTTAATCTATTTATTTCATCAACACGAAGTCCTAAATCTAAGGAATCTTTAACATCAGGTTTAATTTCTCCGTAAACTCCACTCATACCAGGTTGAACTCTACGCCCCTCTTTCTTGTACATATTAATACAATTTTGAACGGCTCTATCTGATACAAATTCAGCGTGTATTCCGAACGGTGTTTCTATTTTTTCCAAACCAATATCCTATACTAAATGTTACTACCATCAAAGTTATTATTGCTAACATATGCCAAACTACAAATATCATCCTAGTAACCTCTTCTTTCTACCTATAGGTATTTTAATAAATCTTTTTATTTCTTTACCTTTTTTAGTAACATACTCTATAATTACCCACTTATCTTTTATTTTATTTTGAACTGATTTTACTGCCTTTTTAAAACTTCTTTCTTTTACAGGATCTACACCTTCAATCGGTTCATCATTTTCATTTGTAAATTTAAACTCTCTCATTAATGCCATGTTTGTCTCCTATCTAAAAGGTCTTCCTAATGACCATATAACAGCTGAGTATCGTGTGCCTTTTGTTACAGGTGTTACCTGATGATGTATGAATGAAGGAAAAATAATAATTGAACCACGTGGTCTTATTTCTTTACAAGTTTTAAATCTTCCTCTTCCCATATGAGGTCCAAAATCAAATTTTAAATCACCACCTGAATAATCATCAGGATCTGTGAGATTTAAAGTCATACTTAATTTTCTAACTTTACCCCAATAAAATCTATTATCTGAAAATCCTGATACTGGAACATCTTCACCATATAAGTTTTTCTTTTTTCTTACTGGACAATCTCTATCCTCTAATATTTTAACTTTTGGATACTGTTGTCCATTCTCATCAGTTTCATATAACCAATCTGTTTTATCTTGGGTTGTTAGTATTTCACAAATTTTCCACTTACCATCTTTACCTTTTAGTGTTGGTTTATACATATTAGGCCAATCTGAACTACCATCAGCATGCCAACCATAAAACTGTCCTGGTTCATACTTTGTAAACTGAACAGCCTCACTAAAATTCCATTCATAACTCCAACCTGCATTTTGATTTGCTTTGTGTATAAAAGGATGTAACATATCATATAACCATTTATCATTTAACCAAGCAATTGAACTATCTCTTACATATCCATCACTTTCTTTAATACCTTTTTTAATTAATTTTTCTTTAGTCATATTTGCTTGTGCAAACTCACCTGTTTGTTGACCTTTAGCAGACATGCCCCCCTTTTCTTTACCATCAGCAGTTTGTGCTGTTATTGCTTCATCACCAAATTTACTAGATTTTTTAGTTAATTCAGTCATACCTGCTTCAAGGATTTTAGTACATTGTTTAGGTGTCAATGCACTCTTAAAAAAATAATAGTTATTTAGAAGTTGCATGATACGGACACTCTCCTTTCTTAATTGTTTCTTTTCTATGTTGAGGATATCCACCACCAAATTTTGTTCTTACATGAAAGAAACTTGTATTTCTTGCTGTTCTTAATTCTGGTGTTTCTTCTGTTACTGTATGGGGAATAGTTTCTCTACGAATTGGTATGTATTGTGCAAGAGGTGTTCCTCTTTCTAATCTTATTCTTCCCTTCTTATGAAACATCATTTGTTGATTTATCTCATGGTGTATATCTGTCCATATGACGCCAGGCGCAACAGTAAAGTTTGGATTAAAATGCCAAAACATAGGTAACTGTAACATAGAAACTCCAGGAGGTGTTCTCACACGCCAAGGACAATTTGGTTTTAATATCAAAGTAGGACTAGAATGTTTAGGTACCCAATCACCTAATTGTGAAGCACCATGATTACCAAAAGTAAAAGTACCTGATGGTGTATTCCATTTGTAACCACCATCATCAAAAATATTAACCTCTAAATCACACCATAAAGGAACTGTAAATCCCATACCCATAAATTCAGGTATTGCAGGACATCTTCTTACTGTGCCTTTATTAACTATATTATTTTTTGTATTAGCTTCTTTTACATCATCATTTTGCCACATTGGCATATTAGTCCACCATTTGGGTATAAAGTTAGAACTAGTTTCAATAGGAACAACACCAGGTAATCCTTCAATGTCAGACCACCATTCAATTTTTTCTTCTTTTTTAGAGCCAAAATTAAATATTTTTTTAAACACTTTCATCCTCTTTAATATTGAAAGACACACATATTCTTTCTTCATCATTTAAATTTTCTTTTACACCATGTCTAGTTGAACCATTAAACAATACTAATTGGTTGTCATTAGGCATAAATGATTGTTTTAGTTGTGGAAAATATAATTCGCCACTATTGTTTGGCACTTTTAAATAATAAACACCAGACCATAATGCAGGCCAATGGTCATGCACTATTGCATGATCTCCTTTTTTATATAACATTCCCCACATATCAGCAATTCTACCTTTCATAGGTCTATTATAATATTTTTTACTAATAAACTCGGCTATATCTAATATTTTTTCTTTAAGAACTTTGAACCCAGGTTTATCTTTCATATCCCATTCTGTCATTTGAGCTTTGACATTAGTTTTATGGTCTTGTCTATCACCCATTTCTCTAATTTCTTTTTCAATATCTTCACACATTTGTGGATTTACTATACTTGAAGTGAAAATACTCTCTGGTTTTATTGTTTTAAAATTATGTTGATATATTTCATTCATCGGTTACCTCCAAATCATCTATGAAAACACCACCTCCGCTTTCATGTCCTTTTCTTTCTTTAAATTTTGCACCTGGTTTTCTATTTTGAATAAAGTTAAAAGATAAAGAATATCTATATCCTCTTCTATCATCTTCTTTAAATTCTTTATTTAAATTTGGTTCAACCTCATGTGTTAACCAACCAGGGAATAATATAAGTCTACCAGGCGTAGGTTCATAATAAACTTCTCGCCATTGTGATCTATCTTTATGTTTACCATGACGAGGAACCATCGTATGTGCTTCACCACGAGGATCAGTAAACCATATTCTACCACTATCTTTTGGTGTTTGAATATAATAAACACCTGACCATAATGCACCAGGGTGTACATGATTTCTATTATGTGAATACCTCATGTTTATATTTGCCCACATATTATCACAAAATGCTTCTGTTTGTGGGTGATAAGACATACCTTTAAATATATCATTTACTTTTTGAAACAACCATTTTGTAAAATGATTATATTCACTTCTATGGTGCATATCAACAGCACTATGCCAACCTAAAGAATTAGAGCGAACAATACCTTTGGTATCTCTATCATACCATCTATCAATATCTTTTATAAGTTTTTGATTAGTTTTTTCAGCTGTAGGATGATCTACAAACCATATGTCTGTAGGAAACCATTGTTCTCTAAACAATGTGTCTTTAGGTGGTTGTTTTGGTGTATTATTTGTATGTTGGTCCATGAACCCATCCTACTATTGCATATCTTGTTCCGCTTTTTACTTTAGATACTTTATGAGCTAAAAATGATGGAAAGATAATACAAGTTCCTTGTTCTCTAAATTCTTCTTGTTTTACTTTTGTGCCTAAAAAATCTAAATCACCACCCTCGTAATCTTCAGGTTTAGATAATTGTATTGTGTAACTCAATTTGCGATTAGGTACTGCTTTTCCAACATCAATATGCCAATCATAATGGCATCCTTTACTATACTCCATAATCATTGGTGCGTCATAATTCATAAATCCTGACACATCAAATTTAAATCTTGCTTCATTTGCTTGTTTCATCAAATCAAGTATTCTAGTATGCGGCCATCCTTCTTCGTTCATCATAAGTCCTTGTTGTCTTACATTCCGAAGTTTTTTATCAACTTGACCACTATCAACTTCTCCTTGAAGCCATAATGGTTTTTCGCAAGCATTGATAATTGCTTCGCATTGTTCTGGACTAAAAAAACTAGTGTGAACTATTGACGTAAATAAAGGATTAGTTTCAATAGATTGTGGGTCAACTGCTGGAGGCGGTCCTTCTGATTGTTTGAATCCGTGTGCCTGTGAGTCCTCAGCAATTTTTATATTTTGTTCGGTCATCATATCTCCTTCTACTGTTATACTCTCATTGAGTACATTTACATAGTGTTAATATATATACTACTTCTTTTTAGTAGTTTTCTTTTTTGTAGTTTTTTTCTTTATTGAAGAAACTTTATCTCTTCCTCCATAAACTCTTTCATCACTAAAGGTAACTTGCACTTGTTTTGGTGAACCGCCACCTCGTCCTGGTAAACTTCTATCAGTATTATGCCAACCACGACCAAAGTTATTTGTTGCCTCCATAATTAATTCATGTTTTTGTCTTGCTCTTTCTCTCTTAGCCTCAAATGATTTCAGTTTCATATCATCGGTAGGTTCTTTTAATTTAAGAGTATTTGGATCAAAATTCTTTTTACCTTTAAATGCTTCACCATGATTAGCTGCGTCTAACCATGCTCTTACATTCATTGACTTATCTGGTCTATGTTCTTGGTGCCATTGTCCTGTTAATTTATTTTGTATCATTTTACCTTTACCTGCAGGTTTTTTAGGTTTACGCCACCACCACTTTGATATTAGTAATTGACGACCTTTGTCCATCATTTGACCTAACCAACTAGAGCCATATTGTTTCCATTGTTGATAATCACTTATTATTTGTTTATGCAACTCCATGTTTTGATGATGTTGTTGCCACCTAAACTCTCTTTGTTCAACACTTTCTCTATATTTCATTTCAAAGGCATGTAATTCATCATAAGATATCTCACCTGCAGCAAACTTTTTCTTTTTTTCTGCATAAGCATTTAAATTATGAATTTCCCAATTAAAGTCTGTGGGCATTCTTGTTTTCCATTGTGTAGGAATCAAGTTTTTGAAATAGTCTTTAAAAGCCATTATTACTTTTCCTTTTTATTAGTATCTGTTATGGTTGTTAAATCTGGATTTGTTACTGCCATCATATTAAAATGTATAAATCTAAATTTTTCATTTTGTCCCTCACTTTTATAATGTGAGTATGCATGAGGCATATATGAATTAAAGAATATAAATTGTCCTGGTTTAACTGGATAATTAACTTGACCACCACCTAGTTGAATTTTTTTACTATCTAACATTCTTAAATCTGTCATTGTTTTACCTGGTCTAGGATCATGGAAAGAAGGCCTCGATGTCTTTTCATTACATTTTAAAAAATAAAATCCAGACATATGATTATTAGAATGAATATGTATATCATGGAATCCACCCTCTTTTGGAAACTCTTGTACCCAACATTCTTGTAATAAAGGTTTTTTACTTCTTAAATCATAACCCTGCCAAGATAATATATTCCACATTTGTTGCATAACATATTCTACAAAAGGTTGAAACTCTTTACGTTGCCATAAATTATCACTATGATATGAATTTGGTAATCTACTTATTTCACCTTTTTTAAGTTTATCTTTATTAAGTTTTATTAAATCTTCTATGATTGGATCCGATGCTTTATCTAGGTATAAAAAATCTTCATTCATTCCTCTGTATATCGGACAAGGAAATATATCTTCTCTGGTTAATTCTAATGGTGTTTGTTGAGGCGTAGTATTCATCATTATCCTTTCGAACTGTAATAACCCTCATTTGGATTATCATTACATTCATATTCTTTTATATATTATATATATAACTTTTTAAGCCCAAGCTAAAGAAACTCCGTGAATTTTTACTTGGTTGTTTGCTAATGCTAGTTTCCATCTCATAGAAGTACCACTTGGTTGACCACTTATTGTCGCTGTTCCAGCAAGTATTCTCTGACCTGAACTACCGACTACATATCCTTCATCTGCTAGTGTAACAGTAGTAAATGTTGTACCACCGTCCCTAGAAACAGAAGCTATTATATCTGTATTTAAAGTAGGTGTATCTATATTTTCTTGGAAAACTACTATTCTACTTGTTGATGGAGCACTACCTGCTGTAAATGCGTTTGAAACTATTGCTGTTGATGTAGCAGAAGCCGCAACTGATCCTGTAATGAGAACATATCCATCTTCACCTGCTGTTGTTGATGGACCACATCCACCTTCATTAGTTGATGAAACATATCCAGGTTGAGTAGTTCCTCCACCTGCTTTTTCTGCACCCTCTTCCGTAGAACCTGATGTAATTTGTGGATGTCCATAGAATGATGATCCGCCACCACCTGAACCAGCAGTTCCTCCACCATCATCATCACCAACACCTCCGCCACCACCATAATAACCTGCACCACCTCCACCAAGATGATGTGGTGTACCACCTGTTGACCTTAATC
>VTLG01009321.1_pt1 | contig 43780 bp, 58 predicted proteins | sample 4694571 | NCBI WGS metagenome assembly VTLG01 (sample SAMN12604809, study PRJNA352737) | marine metagenome | biome: ENVO:00000447; feature: ENVO:00000209|ENVO:00000569|ENVO:01000036; material: ENVO:00002151; isolation source: viral sequences binned using virsorter ...
ACTAACGAAGCTTCCCTGATAATCTGATGATTCATAAGCTACTTCATGAGGAATAAGAACAAGCTCTACTTCAAAAGGACCCGCACTTACTTTCTTGGGAAGGGTTATTTTTTTAATCACTTTTTTTTCTTATAAAATTCTTTTCGTCTAGCTGTCTCTGCGTTTCCTACTTGAGGATCTCCTTCTTTTTTTATCAGTTGTAAATTAAAAGATACCGATCGTCTTTCTTCATTAGGTGTACGAAAAGGATACACGCCGTGAGCAAGCCAATTAGGGAATAAAAAAATATCTCCAACCTTTGGCGATTGCTGAAACTTATGGCCACTAAACGTAGCGGCTTGTCCATTAAACCAACAGATGTCGCCAACCGTTGGATAATGATCTTCCTTTGCATATTCTTTTGGCAAGCTTGGAGGAACGCGTAAATATAAAACTCCCGAGAGTTGTCCTTCATGGATATGAAAAGGATTAAAGTCTCCTGCGTATTGTGCTACCACCCACATGGATTCAATAACCATCTTGCCTACAAACTCAGGACTGATTGTTTCACTTGCAGGCGGAATAGAGATATAAGACTTAACCATTTCACCTATAAAACTTACCATCGGTAAAAATTCTTTTCTTCCCATCCACTCAGGATCAAACCTGACTTCTTTTTTTACATTGCCCGCAAGGTTTGGTGCATGATTAAACTTTTTAGAAAATTCTTTATCCTTAAGCATCTTAGATGATTTATCATCCAAAAGCTTAACTAACGAATCAGATAATTTACCTCTAATTATAGTAGGACCAAAAGGTCTAATGGCTTGAAACTCGATTGGTTTTTCTTCTTTAGGCACGCTATCCTTTCTTCCTATAGATTTCTATTGTCATATAGCAATAATTTGCCTATAAATATATAATTAAATAGGCTTATTTCAAGGTCAGCCTCCTTGCACTTGAACAATATCATGAATTGCTAAGGAGTACATGGGAATTTCATCAATAATAAATAGAATAAAAAAAGGTGTTAGAGACGTCGGGAGTGGCGCTAAAGATATTATAAAAAATAATCCCGAAGCATTAATGATTGCCGCAGCAATGTTCGGATTACCCTCTCTTATGGGTAAAACGGGTGGCACTGGTGGTGGTGGATTTATGGACTGGATACAGAAGTTTGGAGGGAAAGTTTTAGGAGGTTTTGGAGGTCAAGATAAAGTTTATGATACCGCTCTTGGTAAAATGGTGGGAGGCACCAAAGCCAAAGGTCTATTGGGCTTGGGTCAAACAGCAGGAAAATTTTTAGGTAAAGAAGGAATTGTTAGTTTAATTAATGCTTTTTTAGCTAAAAAACAATTTGATAAAGAAAGAGAAGATGCATTAGCAGAAAGAGCCAGACTCGAAGCAAAAGCAAATATCGTCAGTGATAAATTTGGAAGCCCTTTAGGGGGAGATCCTCATCTTGAAGGTAAGTTTGAACAATTGGTTTATGATCCTAAAACAGGTAGAAGATATGATTATTATGATAGAGACTCAGGTGAGTATAAAGATTATGAAGTAAATGATGAAGGATTAGTTATTACTACAGGAGCAACAGGAGGTATTGCACAGTTAAAAACAGGAGGCTTTGGAGGACCAGGAAGAATGCCTTTTAATCCCAACAATCAAATAAAGGGAATATTAACTGCTCCTATTCTTAACCGTGCAATAGGAGGCGAGATCTTTGATCCCCGTCTCTCGGGTAATCAAATGATGAACATTATAGAAGACAATCCAGGCATCACGCAATTCTTTCCTCCCAAGTTTGGAGAGATAAGAGGACCTGGCGGTCCAAAGGAGGATAAGATCCCTGCCATGTTAAGTGATGGTGAATTTGTTATGACAGCAAAAGCCGTAGACAATGCGGGAGGACCAAAAGCAATGTATAATTTAATGAACAAATTGGATCCTGAATCATCTAAAGGAAAAGGAATAATTTAATGGCCGTTACCTATTCAAGTATGAATCCACCCCCATGGCTGGAAGAATATCAAAGAAATCTTCTTCAAGGTGGTTTTGATCTTACAAAACAAGCAGATCCTGCAGGAATCCCTACACAAGAAATAACGCCATTTCAACCGCTTCAAACAGGAGCAATATCTGGTTTAGCTAGTCTCTACGGAATAGATCCTACAACAGGATTGCCAACAGGAACAGGAGCGGCGTTTGCTCCCGCCTTTACACAAGCGCAACAAGCGGTTCAAGCAGGACAACAAGCTATTGGAACAGGTCAAACAACAGCAGCTATGGGTATTCCGTCTTTATCTGCAGCTCAAGGACAATTTGATCCTTCCCAAAGCAACTATCAACAATTCTTTAATCAATATCAAGGAGACGTTACGCAAGAAGCTCTCAAACAAATAGATGAGCAAGCAGCTATTCAACAGAATCAATTACAAGATCAAGCTCAAAGAGTAGGGGCTTTCGGCGGGGCTAGAATGGGTGTCCAAGAAGCAGAGCTAGATAAAAATATCTTAGACATTAAATCCCGTCGTATCTTTCAAGATTTGGCACAGAACTTTCAACAAGCTCAAGATAAAGCTATCGGAACTTATGAATCAGCGGCAGCTCGAAGACTTCAAGCGGCTCCTTTATATGGTCAATTAGGTGCAGGACAAGCAGGAATGGGAGCTCAGACTGCACAGCTCGGTGCTCAGACTGCAGGATTAGGAGCACAAGCATTTGGAATGCAACAACAAGGTCTTGGATCCTTATTTGGTATGGGTCAAGCACAACAAACTCAATTACAACAAGCTGAAAATGAAAAATTCAGATTACTAATGGAACAACAGCAAGAGCCTTTCAAACGATTAGGCTTCTTTGGAGATGTTCTAAGAGGTGTTCCATCTTATCAACAAACAATGCAGTATAAACAAAGCCCTTACACTAATCCTTTACTAGGTGCGATGGGTGCTGGACTAGGAACCTATGGCATTATGTCTGGTTCTGATGTTGGTGGGGCTTTTGGAATAGGAACAACGGTATAAAATGGTTGAATTATCTGAATTTACAGGTCAAGTAAATATTTTTGACGACGTTGAAGAAGAGGTAGATACTGGGGCATACCCTAAAGTTTTATCTTCTCAATTTTTTCCTGAAAAACCTGATTTGGTAATGCCAAATGCTGCTGATTATTTTTTGCCTTTTTTGCTTGATGAAGAATCACATTTAGCAAAATACGCCACACCTAAATTAACCGACGCACAAATAGAAAAAGCTTATGCACCTACAGATTTTAGTGGCCAAAGAAAACTAGCTCTAGCACAATTTGGGTTTGGATTAATGCGTCCTACTGAAGGGGGTAGAATTGGCGAATCCTTATCAGCCGCAGGATCACAACTAGCCTCAGATCTTTCACAAATAAAAGGAGCTCAACAAATAGAAGCAAAAAGAAATGCTCAAGCAAAAATAACAGCTAAGATGGAAAGAGAAGCCCAAAACATTTTAGAGAGAAAAGGTATATATGACACCAATAGATCATTGCTGGTGGATATGGCATCTAAAAATTATGAGGCGGATATAAAAGCAGATGAAGACTTAATGGCCATTTATAAACAAACTTTAGCGGCGGCACAAAATAAATTTATGGATTATCAATTAGAAGGAGTGGAACCTGAACGTGTACAGGTAGCTTATAAGGACGCCTCAGGTAGTATTGGAACTCCCTTTGATGCATTTGTAGTTCAAAATATTCTAGATGATGGATCTTTATCGGCTCCTCAATATTATAAACCCACAAATCAAATTGGAACAGATGGTTATCCTATTATGGAATTAATTGAGAATCCTGAAAATATTGTAACGGTGCCTTTATCCATGACAGGAACAGCGAATGATTTTAAATCTGCTAAAGGTTTGACAACTTTCCGAGATATTTTATCAGGATTACAAACAACAGATAGAGCATTATTAACTCTTGATGAATTAGAACAATCATTTTTAGAAAGACCTGGAAGAGCAGGGTTTGTTGCTGGTATTAAAGGACGTTTTCAAACTTATGCACAAATATTTAGTGATTTATATAATGAACAATTTAATGAATTTTTTGGCGACGACACTATGGTCCAATTTAATAACACTTATGGAGATACCTATGAAACAGGTGTTTATAAAGGTCAGAAAATGGAAAAGTTTCAAAATATGGCTTCTACTATATCCTTATACTTACAAGATCCTAATGTTCAAGAAGATATAGCAAATGGTACTATTGGAAAAGAAGAAATAGCAGCTCTTCAATCAGCTAATAAAGTTTTTAATCAATTAGCCGCTACTGGATACGCTCAAATGAAAGGTGAAGTTATAGGCGGTAAAAATATTTTTGGAGAAGATTTATTTGAAGGAACAAATGGGAGAAGTTCAGCACAGGAAAAAGAAATGATATTTAAAAAACTTCGTTTCTTTGATACAGATTTACCCGCCAACCAAGTTAGAGCAAACTCTATCATATATGCAATAGCAAGAGCTCGTAAATCATCAGGACGATTAAACTTAGATGATATTGAACGTGCAGCGAAAGATTTAAATATTTATGGTGATTCATCCGTAGACGTTATAGCAAAAATAGGGGTCTTAAGAACACAGTTGGAGAGAAGCAGAGATGATGCTCTTGGTATGATTAAATTAATGTACAGTTCGGGCGTGGATAATTTTTATGATAAATTAATAGATATGGGTTATGCGACTTACCAACGAGATAGAACACTAGAGTTTGTATCAGATCCAAAATCCGAAGGATTTGTTCAAGGAAGAGATCAAACTCCAACAGGTGCATTTGATTATTCCATAGGAGTGAGTAACTAATGGCTAGTGTAGTATTTGAATATGATCTGACTCCTCACGGAATTGATAAAAAAATTAAACTGCAACTTCGTGACATAGTGGATGGCTTTACGCCTGATCAAAAATTTCCCCGTGATCAATTAGAGGAACAAGAATTAAATAAAATTCTTTTAATGGAATTACAACAAAATAAATCAGGAGTAATTAATGAAGCATTAGAATTAGGACAACGAAAACAAGAAATGATTAATGATCCCATTGGAACCGTCATTAAAGAAACAGCAAGTAAAGCGTATGATAGTGAGGCTGGACCTGGGGTTAATATTGGAACAAGTCTAAGAGAAATTACACAATTACTGCCTGGTGGAGAAACGACCGAGTGGGGAAAAGCAGGACAAGGCCTTCTTAATACAGCGGCTGCTATTATAGCGGGTAGAGGAGACCGTAGCACAGATGATTATTTAGATCCAAAAAGAACGTTAACCGATATTGGAGTTATTGGAACCGATATAGCTTTAGGTGCCCAATTAATGAAAAACACTCCCAACGGAAAATTCACCACGCAAAATCTGATCTTACACGCATTAAAGAAAAATCCTGCATTAGGATTTGCTAGTGTTGTAGGAACCAACATGGCGGCTAAATATGGTGGTGATGTGATTTATGATCAACTTAATGAGATGACACGTTTTATTATGCAACTTCCTGATCCTGATGAAGCCTATAAACACAATGAAAAAGTAAGGAATATAATGGATGCCCGTGAAGAACTTTTGTGGACAGGTGGTGCAATGGGTCTCATGCATGTTTTTCCTCTCGTAAAAAGACTATTGGGAAAAACACTCGGTGTATCTGAGGACATGAAAATTAAAGTAGGAGAAATTGCTGATGAATCAGGAAAAATGGTACCTGTTCATGAAAACTTATTAAAATTATCAAGACAATATAATATTCCTCTTAATGTTTTTTCTACATCGCCTTCTGGTTTTGTTAAAGGAGCAGGGTCTGTTATAGGTTTATTCCCATTCGTGGCAACAAAAGCACGGCACGCGCAAAACGCACAACAAATTGCTCTGGCGGAAAATATAAACAGTGTTTTGAATGACTTATCACCTATTGGTTTGTTTTCTGACAGCGCTATTATAGCTAATAAAAGTTTTAAGAAAATGATTAACAATTTTACTTCAACAAAAACTCTTTTATATAAAAGAGCTTTTCAAATTTCAGATAAAATAGGAGATAAATTTATTCCTACTGCAAGAATAAAAGAAATGGCTCAAAATTTAGAAATCTTAACATACGGTGGAAAAAGACCTGAGAAAGGGAAATCTTTACGATTAGATAATCCTGATTATGGAAGACCATCCACAGTGGATGAATTACTTCAAGGCTTTACAGGAAAGTCAGATGAGTTTGTTGATGCTTTAATTGATATGCAATATTTAAAGGATGATTTTATTACAGGAAGGGAATTTAAAAAACTTCAAACTCAATTTAATACATTAAAAAAAGTTGCAGCAGGGGATCCTAAACTAGGAACGGAATTAGGGGGTATTGATAATTTTACTCGTGCAATGATTCAAACATTAAATGACTTTCAAAACTTCAAACAATTTGAGGATCCAGCAAAACAAGCTTTAGTAAATCAATTTTCTGGCTCCATGGGAATTGCTAATGATTTCTTTTTTAATAATGTTAATTATACCAAAGGCCGTGTGGCACAAATATTAGGATTAGCGGATAAGAACATTGCAAAAATAACGGATGATGTTGATCCAACTATGTTGACAGGCGAGCAAGTGTTAAAAATATTATTTAATGACGAAACATTATATTCACCAGCCGCTATAAGAGAAATGAAAACAGCAATGCCTGCTGTTATTGTTAATGGCAAGAAAGTGGATCCTGTAAAAGCAGTGGCAAGAACATGGCTTGATGAGCAGCTACGATCAACTACTAAATATATAAGTGGGGATGTTAGAATAGTAGGGGGAGGAGACTCAAATATATTCCGAAGAGGAACAGCTTTTCTTACAGGAAAAGAGCCTATAAAATCAGCAAAAACAAGTACTTTTAATATTCCTATCATTGATATTGACGGGATGAAAAGTGCCTTTGGTTTAGATAATCCAAACAAAGCGGAAGCGATGATTGAAATCTTTGGAAAAGAACAAATAGATAGAGTTAAAAACGTATTGGCTCTTGGTGAACAAATACAACAAACAAGTTTTGGGGATGTATCAGCATTTGTTAAACGTCGTGGTTTCTTAGGAGGTATAAATGCAATTACTAACTTGGCTTTTGCTGGATTTATTGCTAACAATCCTTTTGGAAACGTAGGTCTTGTGCTGGCCGCTCGGTATGGTATGAGTAAAATGGCGGACCCTAAATTTATGGACGGTTTAACAAAAGTAATGAATCCTGATTTATCAGATCTAGTGAGAAGACAAGCTCTTATTAATACTATTGCTCTTTCTCCTGAATTAGTTTTAGGTATGTCAGAAGGAAAAGAAGACGTACCTCCTGAATTACAAAATTTAGATCCAGGCAGTCCATATGATGTTATGAAATATTTAATTTTTGGTGCAGACAATAATGCCTCTTATCCTGGTTCAGAAAATATGAGTATAAAGATAGGACCTGATGGAAGAGCAACAGGAGTAGAATTATCTAAAGTGGATAGTAAAAATGAATTTAGTATAGATGCGCAAGGAGTAGCAAATGATATGCAAGAAGTAGCAGCAAATGTTTCTACGGAATCTACAGCTCCACGACCAGATCCTTTTCTTAATGTAGATTTTGATCAAACGGTCCAAGATACAAATGTAGGAATGGGAATAGAAGAAGCACAAAAACAATTAACACAAGAACAACGCGTTGCGTTGGCAGGTGGCAATCTTGATGAAGCTATCGCAATGGGAAGTAGAGGGAGAGTATAATGGGTTGGACACCAGCTTTAAGCGGATCACAAGCAGCAAAAGATTACCATACTGCACAGGTAGCAAAGCAAGCAGCTCAAAAAAAGCAAGCAGCATACGTGCAAAAAGCTCAAGATAATAAAGAACAGGCAATTGTAAATCAAAACCCACCTCTTGACATACAATTAGACAAAATAGTTGCCCAAAAAGGAAAAGGGCTTCCAACTAGTGGAATCGATCCCCATACACCGTGGGGAAAAAGAACAGGCAAATATAATCATATTAGAGATAAAATTTTAGCAGGGGAAAAATTAACTGAGGGAGAAAAATCAATCGCAACTCATTATTTGGGAATTACGGGCGGAGCAGGAACTGTTCCCACTCCTTATTCAGGAGTAATGGATAGGTTTATGAAAACCTCTCCCGCACATGCGAAAGCTTACACAGATAAATTTGGAGCAATGGGAGGATTAAATTATTTAATGGCGACAGCTCCTGAAAAGATAGTGGGAAACACCCTTGTAGGTAATATAATAAAGGGATGGCAGGGTGCTAAGGAAAAGACAGCAGATATGGCGAAGTTCCTTAACATCTTTGGAAAAGGAAATGATGCTAAAATAATGGAAATAAATGAAGAAGCACAGACACCTATAAATGAAGTTGTTCAAGAAGCGCTCGAAATAGCAGAAGGACCACACCGAACAGAAGAAGGAACCATAACTGAAACTGCAGGAGATGATTTCGCTAATTGGTTCTTCGAAAGAGATGGTACAGACAATATTATAGATACTGAAAGTATTGCCTATAATCCAGGTAAAAACTTGCAAGTGCAAGACCAGTACCCACAACTTCAAGAAGAATTAGATCAATTACCTGCCCCATACGGTGATGGTTTATTTCATCGAGATGCACAGGGTAACTTAGTTGATCCGTTGCGAAACTGGGCTGCGCAATACCGAGACCAGAAGCTTTATAATATGAGGTGGGATGAAGCGCTGGGGAGGCCTCGGAACTGGATAGAGGAGTCCGCTGGGGCACCTTATGAAACTGGTGCAGATATTGAGTGGTTAACCCCTTTGCAGAAAGAATGGCAACACCAACAGGAGGAAATAAACGAGCTTAAAAAAAGTATAATAAACAATCCAGTTCTTGAAACAGGTACAAGTCCTACTTTTGACCTGGATACATTTCTAAATACTTATAGTTCTAATCCGTATAAAGATTATTCAGGAATCATTAGAAAAAATTTACCTTTTCAAGAACCATGGACAAACGTAGATTCTAGTGAATTCCTCGAAGGGGGAAAGTATCATGTGGATAGTATTTTTGACAGTGAAGCTTATGACAACTTATCAGAGGATCAAAAAAAGATTTTAGACACAATAGACTGGGGCGCAAGTCTTCTAGAGAATTATGCACACGGAGGATACGCAAACATGTCCACTTACGAAAAAATGAAAATGATCGCTGACGGGGTAGCGGAAAGCAAATAAAAAATGGAGACAAGTTTTAAAAATATTATTTGGGTCGGTTTAATTTTAATAACCGCTGGAATAACTTACGGCATGATGGCACAACGCTTAAAAGCAGTTGAAATAAACCAGTCACAATTAGAATTAATAATACTACAAGACATACCAGAAATAAAAGAACGAGTGATAAGGCTGGAAATACTGCTCGAGCAAGCATTAAGTAAATAAAATTTTTCTAGGATCCTCTCCCATCACTTGACTTGCAAGATCAATTTTTGCGTTTAATAATTTAACAATTTTTTCATCAATGGTGTGTTCAGCCATTAAATCAACATACGTCACTTTACTGGTTTGACCTATTCTATGTGCTCTGTCTTCTGATTGCATTCTTACCTCTAGTGAGTAGTCGTTAGAGTAATAGACAACAGTGTGAGAAGAAGTAAGAGTAAGCCCATAACCTCCTGTCTTGGGATTTCCGACAAAAAATCTAAGATGATCATTAACATCCATAAACCTATCAACAATAGACTGGCGTATAGTATCTTTTGTATCCCCGTAATAACTTGCCACACTTTCTTTACCATATATATCTCCTATTGCTTTTTCAATGGCACGTATATCATGGCGATAAACTGCCCATATAATTACTTTTCCTCCTGTTTCCTCTAAAACATTTAAAAGTTCATGTATTCTATTATTTTTAATTGCCTTAACTTCGCCATCATCGGTTTTAACATGTCCGCATGTGATTTGGTGCAATCGAATTAATTGTGTCAAGACTGTGGCCGCAGTCATTATTTTATTATTCTCTAAAAAGGTGAGAGCGGATTTTTTCATTTCTACATAAGCCTTTAGTTGTTCAGGTGTCATGGTAACCACACGTTTGGTGTATAGCTTTTCAGGTAAATCTAAACATTCACTTTTTAAAATTCGTGTGGAAAAATTTTTAATTTTTTCCTGTAGTTCATCAAGCCTTTGATACTTCACAATATGTTGGAACGAATGAGTGCCCACGGACCTCTGAACAACAACCGCATATCTCGCACGAAAACTATAATAACTTTGTTGATCAATTAAATAAGGATCAAGAAATTGTATTTGGGAAAATAAATCAAGAGGAGATTTGGTAACAGGGGATCCTGTCATAATACGTCTATACTTTGCTAACTCAGCTAACTTAATAATATTTTTAGTTCTTGCCGCCGCATGATTTTTTATCGTTGTTGATTCATCAACAACGCACATGCTTTGATTCCGTAAAAGAAAACTTCTAGCGAAATCTCTACCACGAGTCGTGGACAACGCCTCAACATTCATAATAAGAAGAGTTAGGTCATCAGCTATAATAGATAATTGATCGAGTTCTTTTTTTTCTTCCTTTTTAGGAGAAGCAGACCATATACCTACTCTGTAATTAATATGATCAGCCATATGAATTTCTAATTCATTACGCCAATTACGCTTTATGCCATTAGGTACTATAATTAAGGTCGCATTTATTTTACCTTTATCATATAAAATGGCGATATTGTCAATGCAGACCTTTGTTTTACCTGTACCCATCTCCATAAATAAAGCCCATACTTCCTTATTCCAACTTTCTTTCAATGCATCTAATTGATGTTGAAAAGGCTTTGTTTTAAATCTATACTCCATGATAACTTTCTAAAATTGTAATATAAAGGTTGCATTAATAAATCACAACTATTAAAGGAGCAAGTAGAAAGATGGAATTGGATAAAAAAGAAAAAGAACCAACGGTTTTTTTAGTACAGGAAAACCCATACGTTAACGTCTTGAGTGCCGAAGAGTATGGAAAAATTGTGGTTTTATTTGAAAGTGGTCAACAAATTATGTTTAGTCCACAGCCAGCTATCAAAAAGCTTCGCAGAAAACTGCGAGATTTTAATGATAATGACCATCTTCTCATGATGGGTGATCCTGCTGCAATGGGTATTGCATGTTGTATTGCTTCTGATATGAATAGAGGAAGATTTAAAATATTAAAATGGGATAAAGTCCAAAAAAGATATTATTCTGTAAGTGTTAATATAAATGAGAAAGGCGAAATAGATGAGCAAGATAAACTTTGAACAGGATGTCGCTAATATAGATCAAACAGGTTTAGAGTCTGTAGCTGAATTATTAAGAGAACAACTCAAACTAGAAGAGTTGATAGAGTCTATGGAAGAGACTGTAAAAATAAATAAAGAACATTTAAGAAAATTGTCAGGAGAAGTTATTCCCTCTAAGATGGCAGAATTAGGAATGACCTCTACTACAATGATGGATGGATCTAAAGTAGATGTTGTAGAGGATATTTATGTATCAATACCAAAAGATCCACAAAAATCAAAAGCATGTTATGAATGGCTTGAGGATAATGGACTTGGAGACATTATTAAAAATCAAGTCGGTATAAGTTTCGGTAAGGGAGAAGGCAATAAAGCAAAACATTTGCAAGAAACAATTAAAGAGATGGGCCTTATTCCTGAAGTAAAGATTTCAGTGCATCCTTCAACACTGAAAGCAACTGTAAAAAAGTTGCATGAAGAAGGAAAATTATCTGTCCCAGACAATACGTTTAGTTTGTTTATCGGACAGAAGACAAAAATAACCAAGAAAAAATAAGGAGTAAATATGGCAAACGCTGTAAAGAAAAAAGAAAAAACAAACATTACACAGTTTGATCCTAGTCTTTTTGAAAAAGATGCTAATCAAGGATTAAGCAATCTGGGAATGGACGATCTTGCAATTCCTTTTCTTCGTATTCTGAGTGATACGTCACCGCAGATAAAGAAAAGGGATCCTCTATATATAGAGGGAGCGGAAAGTGGAATGATCTACAACACGCTTACAAAAGAAATATACGATGGCGAGGTAGGAGTTAAAGTAATTCCTTGTGCCTACCAACGTCAGTATATTGAGTGGGCTGATAGAGGCGAGGGCAGCGGTGCTCCCGTTAATATTTATCCCGCTGAAAGTGATATACTTTCTAAAACCACACGTGACGATCAAAAAAAAGATAGGCTAGCTAACGGTAATTATATCGAAGACACAGCCAATCATTATTGTTTGGTCATTAGTAACGACGGAACCTCCTCCCAAGTTCTACTTGCGATGAAAAGTACACAGCGTAAAAAATCCAAACGTTGGAATTCTTTAATGCTGGGTCTTAAAATGAAGGGGTCAAATGGACTATTTACCCCTCCTTCATACTCCCACGTGTATCTTCTAAAAACAATTGCAGAGTCAAATAATTTAGGAGAATGGTTTGGTTGGGATATTACAAGAGTAGGACCCGTTGAAGATGTTGATACTTATCACCAAGCTAAAGCATTTGCAGAGTCAGTTGCTAAAGGCGAAGTGAAAGTAAAACATGAAGATGAAGATCTTGACAGCGGTGAAAAAACACCCTACTAACCAAAAAATTAGAGAGGCGACATTTTTCCTCCGTCGCCTCTCGACCAGGTATGAGAAATTATGGACGCAACAAAAGAATTTATACGTATATTTAGTGGGTTAACTAGAGCATACGGGCAAACACAAAGCCGCTCAAAAAATGAGTCAGGTAAGCTCGAAGGAAAATCTTGGATTGTTCCTGAACAGTTAACGGAAGATAAGTGGCTTAATCATTTAGCAGGTAAAGAACCATCACTGGGTATCATTCCAATTGATGAAAAAAATCAATGCACTTGGGGTGCTATTGATATTGATACTTATGAAGGTTTTGATCACAAAGAATTAATTAAAAAAATTGTCGAAAAGAAATTACCGCTAGTGGTATGTTGTTCCAAAAGTGGGGGTGCTCATATATATTTATTTGTATCCGAGCCAGTACGTGCCAAAGATATGCAAATAAAATTAAAAGAGATAGCTGTATTCTTAGGCTTCGGTGAAAGTGAGATATTTCCAAAGCAAATTGAACTGAGCTCAAAAGGAACAGGTAACTTTTTAAATTTACCTTATAATCACCCAGAGTATCCTGGACGTTTTGCATATGATGATGGAGGTAATTCATTATTGAGTGTTGATATGTTTATAGAGCAATATAAACGAAAAGTCGTATCGCATCTCAACATGCTAGCTATCGAAAAACCTGTTAGCGAAAAAAATAATAATGATTTTAAAGGATCTCCACCATGTTTAATTACCCTTGCTTCACGAGGATTTGGAGAAGGATCACGGAACGAGGCTATGTTTCAACTTGGTATTTATTTACGAGAAAGATTTCCTAATCAATTAGAAGATAAGATGGATGAATATAACACAAAATATTTTAATCCTCCTTTACCAAGTAGAGAAGTACAAACAATCTTTAAGCAAGTAGAAGATAAAAAATATTTTTATCGATGTGAATTACCTATCTTTAAAAGTGTATGTGAAAAAATAAAATGTCAAACACGTCAATTTGGTGTTGGTAATTCCGCCGAGCATGAAATAACAAACTTAAAAAAATGGGTATCTGATAATCCTGTCTATGAAGTAACGCATAATGGAAAAGTTATTATTTTATCCGTAGATCAATTACACTCCCATAGTGAATATCGCAAAGCTTGTATAGCACAAGCGAATGAAAGCCCACGGCCCATCGCCCCTGCAATATGGGCAGACATGGTAGATAATTTACTTAAAAACATGAGCGAAGATGATTTCATAGAATTGCCTGCTGAAGTAACAGCTAAAGGTCAATACTTAAGTCAGTTACAAATATTTTTATTTAATAATAAAGGAGCGAAAGACAGATCTGATATTCTTCAAGGAATGGTTTATGAACATGAAAAAGGTTATTTCTTTTTTAAACCACAATCATTGAGAGATTTTTTAAAGACCAAGCGTTTCACGAAAGTTTCAGACTCCGCTCAATATAAAATGTTTGAGGAATTTGGTGGAAGCACCGCTAAGTTTAAAGTCAATAATACTTCTGAGCATTGTTGGAAAGTTCCTATAGTCATTTTGGAATCAGAATATAATTTAAAAGAAAAAGATTTTAAGGAAGAGGAGGCATACTAATGAACCATCTAGATTTATTTAGTGGGATAGGAGGATTTTCTTTAGGATTAGAAGCCACACAAAGAATTAACACAGTAGCCTTTTGTGAGATAGATAGTTTCTGTACAAAAGTATTAAACAAAAACTGGCCAACTATACCAGTATATAAAGATATAAAGGAGCTAACATATGAAAAACTCAAAGCAGATGGAATTGGACCTATCGACATTATCACTGGAGGTTATCCTTGCCAGCCTTTCTCCCAAGCAGGCAGAAAAAAAGGTGAGGAAGATCCGCGACACCTCTGGCCAGAGTATTTTAGGCTTATCAAAGAGTGTCGGCCGACTTGGGTCATTGGAGAGAACGTTAGTGGACACATTAAACTCGGTCTCGACTCCGTACTCGCGGACCTGGAGAGTGAAGGTTACGCCGTTAGGACGTTTAGTATTTCAGCTGCTAGCATCGGTTCCAACCACAAAAGAGAAAGAGTCTGGGTTATGGCTTACTCCGAGTGCAACGACAATTTCAACAAGAAGCAAAGAGTCAATGGAAAAAAGGAAGAAATACAGAGAGAGCATTGGGAGGACAACAGTTCCACCAGGAAACTTAGCGGAACAGATTCAGTACGGAAAACCAATAACGCAAATGTGGCGCACACCCGACAACCTGGCAGGAGGATCGAATCTTCCAGGAATACAAAAAGCCTTGGACGAGGGTCATTTGAAGAGACCAAGTGGTCAACCAATACAAATAAGGCTTCAGGATCAAGTGAAAGAACCACGACTGTGGCCGACACCAAGGGCGAAAGAACCAGGAAGAACGACGAAAGGGTTTGGGAGAGGTCTAGCAGAGCTAGTAGAAGGGAAACAACAACTATTCCCAACACCAACAGCGACAGAGAGAAGCGGAATCAATCCAAAAACAGGCAAGGGAGCGGGTCTGAGCAAAACAATTGGTGGAACATTGAACCCGACGTGGGTAGAGTGGCTCATGGGATACCCGACAGGACACACCGACTTAGAGCGTTAGGGAATTCTGTCGTCCCGCAAATTCCTTATTATTTAGCACAATCAATTTTGGAGAGTATAGATGCATAAGTATATAGTTATTGGTCCTCCTGGCACAGGCAAGACAACGTACTTAAAAGACAAAGTAGACATGTTGGTAAATGCAAATGTATGTGCACCTAACCAAATTGGTTATTTTAGTTTTACAGTTAAAGCTGCAGAAGAAATAAGGGATCGTGTTGTTAAGGATAATACTTTTACTAAAGAAGAATTAAAACAAGAATACCCATACTTTTGTACTTTGCATTCGCTAGCGTATCGACAGCTACAGCTAAAGCAAGGGCAGATCATGAGCGATCATGACTACGCTGAGTTATCACGGCTCACGGCACACGAGTATGTTAATAAAATGAAAAAAGGTAATGGCGTTGATATATCAATGCCGACAGCGAAGAGTGAATATCAAGACCTTATCAATTTAGCGTATGCAAAGTTTCCTGAAGATGAAGATCGATTACATAAAATTTTTCGTGAAACAAAACTCAATAACTACGGCGCACGGAGCATGATTGAACAAATGGATTTAGATCTTCGTAAATTTAAAGAAGATAGAGATAAGTATGAGTACGTGGATTATTTTATCCAATTTCTAAAAAAAAGAAATCCACCGAAATTAAGATATTTATTTGTTGATGAAGCTCAAGATTTATCTGTTCAACAATGGAAAATTGTTGACATGATTCAACAAATAGCACAGCCCCAAGAAACATATATCGCGGGCGATGACGATCAAGCAATTTTTCGTTGGGCAGGTGCAGACATAGAACACTTTATAGCTATGGCTAAGAATCCTTCCAACACTATCATTCCTTTAACACAGTCTCATCGTATCCCAATTAGTGTACACAGTCTTGCCACAAAATTAGCACAATCTATTTCCACACGAATTGATAAAGAATATAAACCAAGAAAAGAAGAAGGAGTAAGAAAAGTCTTAAATATCAGACCTTTAAACAAAGGAATTCACGAAGGAGAATGGTTAATATTATGTCGAACTCATGAAATTGTAAAGCAAGTTTCTGAATCTTTAGAGATGTATGGATGGCTTTATAAACGATACGGATCCTCTGTTATTAGTTTTAAATTTATAGAAGCTATTCGTGCGTGGACAAAATTACAAAAAGGAGAAAAAATTCCTGGCGTTGATTGTGATACTATTTATCATCATATGGATAGTACACGCATAAAAAGAAATTATGGTGTGTTCAAGGGACAACATGAAAACCTTTACGATTTAGATATTCTTATAAAAGAATATGGGTTAAGAGAAGAGATTAAGTTATCAAGTACAAAAACAGTAAGTGTGAAAGATATAACATGGTATGATATGTTAAATGGAAAAGGCCTACAAAAAAGAATTCCTTATCTCCGATCCATTATGCGTTCAGGAAATAAACTTGATGCCATTCCTCGTATAGAAGTATCTACAATTCATGCAAGTAAAGGAGGGGAAAGACAAAAAGTAATGTTGATTACTGATTTGTCCTTTGGTCCTTATAAATCTTCCACCTCAACTCAACAAGGACGTGATGATGAAGCTAGGGTTTTTTATGTTGGTGCCACTCGTGCAAAAGAAGAATTATATATTATTAGACGTACGGAAGGACAATTTGAATATGAACCTATATTTTTTCATGAAAGGAATTGTGCATGATTTCAGAAGACCTTTTAGACGAAGCTAAAAAATTAATAGGAGGAAATCGTCAACAAGATTATGGTGAGAAACTTACTAATCATCAAAACATTGCTGACTTCTGGTCTATTTTTTTAAAGAAAAAAATTACCGCACATGATGTGGCTATCTGTATGGCTTTGGTTAAAGTAGCACGGCTCATGCATCAACATAAAAAAGATAGTTATATAGATATGGCTGCCTATGCCGCCATTGCAGGAGAGATTGAATCACGCACGAATAAGGATCGATCATTTGAATCAGAAGGTGAAAGACGAGGAAGAGAAACAGCAGAATATATTAAAAAAACATACTCACAGGAGATGCAAGATAAATTAGAACCACTCCCCGAGGAATAAAAATGAAAGACTCTCCTACTATTATACATACAAAAGAGTTTAATTGTTCGGATGATCATCCAATTGTCTACTATGTAGTAGATGAAAATGGTGAAGGTGTATGTGAGTATTGCTATAAAAAATTTAAATATGAAGAGGAAAAATGAAAGAACAACCTAACTGGTTTCCTAAAGTTCACCGTATGCCCAGTGAATGGGTTCAGCCTGATACATTCCCCGATCTCTCTCAGTATAATGAAATTGCTATTGATTTAGAAACAAGAGACCCTGGCATTAAAGATACAGGTCCAGGATATATACGTAAACACGGTGAAGTCGTCGGGATTGCTGTTGCTGTTGAAGGATGGTGTGGCTATTACCCCATTGCCCACGAAACACCGCCCAATATGGATAAAGAATTAGTAACCAGATGGTTGCGTAAGCAGTGTTCTTACGAACATGTCAACTATATTTTTCATAATGCTATGTATGATATTGGTTGGTTAACGACAATCAATATTGACATCAAAGGAAAAATAATAGACACTCTCATTGCTGCTCCTTTGGTAGACGAGAATAGGTTTCGTTTTGATCTAAACTCATTAGGAAAGGATTATTTAAAAGAGTCAAAGTCGGAAACCCAACTCTACGAAGCAGCGAAAATGTGGGGCTTAGATCCAAAGGCCGATTTATGGAAGCTTCCCGCCTCACACGTAGGAGAATATGCGGAAAAAGACGCAGCCCTTACGTTACGGCTGTGGGATTATTTACAACGAGAAATTTCAGCACATAATCTCCTTAATATTTTTGAATTAGAAACTAACTTGTTTCCTGTTTTATTTAAAATGAAACAAAAGGGTGTGCGTGTTAATTTAGAAAAGGCGGAAAGGATTAAAAATGATTTACAAATTCAAGAAAATAAAATCTTACGTTCAATCAAAAAGCTCACAAATTGCGATGTGGAAGTTTGGGCTGCAGCTTCGGTGGCGAAAGCATTTAAATCACTCAAGATCCCTTACGATCACACACCAACAGGTCAACCGAAATTCGATAAAAACTTTTTGGCAAGTCACGATTCTCCTTTGGCACAGATGGTGGTTAAAGCTCGTGAAATCAATAAAGCGAGAACCACCTTTATTGAAAGTATCACCAAGCATTCGCACAGAGGCAGGATTCACGCAGAAATACACCAAATGAGATCAGACCAGGGCGGTACCGTCACTGGTCGTTTTTCATATTCAAATCCAAATTTACAGCAAATACCAGCTCGTGATGCTATCCTGGGACCATTAATTAGATCTATCTTTATTCCTGAAAATGATTGCGAGTGGGGTATCTTTGATTACTCCCAGCAAGAACCACGGCTCGTGGTCCACTACGCCAGCATGAAAAATTTTACAGGATCTAATCAATTTGTTGATGCCTACCATGATAATGAGAATACAGATTTTCATCAATTAGTTGCCGAAATGGCAGACATTCCTCGAAAGCAAGCAAAGACAATTAATTTAGGATTATTCTACGGCATGGGAAAAGGAAAACTTATGTCTCAACTTGGTGTTAATTTAGAAGAGGCAACGGATCTATTACAGTCTTATCACGAACGTGTTCCTTTTGTTAAACAATTAATGAATGATACAATGAACAAGGCGTCCAAGAAAGGTTATCTCTCTACATTATTAGGGAGGCGTTGTCGTTTTGAATTATGGGAGCCCTCTAATGAATGGGGCACCAAAGCTCTTCCTCTTAAAGAAGCTCAGAATGAATATGGCGAAAGTATGATTAAAAGAGCGTGGACTTACAAGGCATTAAATAGATTGATTCAAGGATCAGCTGCTGATCAAACAAAAAAAGCAATGTTAGAATTATATAAGGAAGGATATGTCGCCCACATACAAGTGCATGATGAGTTAGATTTTTCTGTTGCGAGCGAGAAAGATAAGTCTACAATTAAAAACATTATGGAAACATGTGTAAAATTAGAAGTCCCTAATAAAGTGGACGTCGAATGTGGAAAAAGCTGGGGCGACGCAGGTGGTTAAAATATTTTTTTTATTAATGATAATGTCATCTCCTGGACAAACAAGCGTAAAGTATCACGGAGCAATCTATCCATCGGAAAACTTGTGCATCCAAGCAAGAGATGCTTATATGGAAGCATTCAAGAATAAATCATATGAATATAAGCTTACCATGAAGACCGAAGCTTATTGCGTACCTTTTGAATCCTTTCCTATCAAGGGAATGGCTCAAACAGGTGCTTAGAACTATTCTTATTTGTGCCACAATTCTTATTAGCGTTTGTATATACCGCTATTATTCTCCTTATCAGACATTCCTGCGTGATTGTACCTATAATGAGTTTTTAGAGGGAGATTTCAGCGAAGAATACTGCACGTGGTTATACAGGGAATTATTAAAACCAGACTCCTGGTTACATGAATTTTTAGATTGACAGTCCCATTAAATTCCTTATAGTCCCAATTAAATAGCTACTATGCATAGTAGTAGAGTATGGCTGAACAACAATCACAAAGTTGTAAGGCACATTTTTTAGAAAGTATGGCTAAATAGCTGAGAGTCTAAAAGGTGGTACTGAAGTACCGTTATCTTCTTAACAGGTTGATTTGTCGGGAAAAGGTTGGGGGTAGTCAAAGAATCCCCCTACTCACCTTAAAAAGGAGAAAGGAAAGAAATGCCTACGTTAAAGAAAAGTTATGAAGATACGTTTAAGGAAGGTTATAAACTTGGTGTGCGTACTACACGAGCAAAAATATTATATGCTCAAGCAGGAGATGCCAAGAGATTAGGTGACACAGCAATGGCTACATTTTATTCCGATGCTGCAAAACAATGGACAGACCTTTCAAAAAATTGCGGGAGACAATTTACTCCCATCGTGGCTCACGAACCACAGCAACCCGCTTTTGATTTTGGTGATCTTGAGCACATAATTAATGGTGACAAACCAGAAGAGGAAGAAGTCGCATGAATATTTTGAAATTTAAATCCGTGGCTGTACGCATTGAAACGTACAAGCTGCTTAAGAAGATAGCAACTGAGGACAATCGGTCCACAGGAATGCAAATAACATTTTTAGTAAATAAAGAAGCAAAAAAAAGAAAGTTGAAGGCCGCATGAAGAAGATAATTGGTGAAAAAATTTTTAAAACATCTGATTATTCTATTTTTAAAGATCTTAAAGGCAACAGAGTGATTAATGATCCTAATTTAAAAGGAATAATTAAAAGTGTGGAAGAAGACGGATGGTCTCCTAATCTCATTCAAGTTAATGAAAGAATGCAAGTCACGGATGGCCAACACAGAATAAAAGTGTGTGAACTTAAAAAGCTCCCTGTTTATTATTACATGGTAAAGGGTGCTACGATTGAGGACACTACGATCATGAATACACACAGAAAATCGTGGAGCTTTGATGACTGGCTTAATAGGTATGTCGCATATAATTATCAAGAATATAAAATATATGAACATCTTAAAAACTTATGGGGCTTTGATCATTGGAGCTGTATTTTTTTATTGTGCCGAACCAAAGGGGTGAGAGGACGAGGAAAACTTAAAAAAGCTTTTGAGACAGGAAATCTAAAAATTGAAACTCTCATGGAAGGAAAAAAATGGGCTCAACGAATTTTAGACGTTGAACCTTATTACGAGGGTTACAAAAGACGTTCTTTTGTTCAAGCCATGATCCGTGTCTTTCATGATAAAGATTACGATCATAAAATATTTTTAAAAAAACTCGCCCTTGTTAGAGACCGCCTGTATCACTGCTCAACAGTGGGATTATACATAAATCGAATTGATGAGATTATGAATTACAATTCACCTAAACATAGACGGACAATGTTTGCTCAGAAATGGGGAGATGCTGATGCTATCTTTAGAATGGGGGTTAGATGAGCGTACAAAAACTAGCTTTAGGAATGTACACTGGTCCCACAGGTGGAGTAAAATTTAAAATACTGAAGGCCGAGGGGATGGGATTTGCTATCGATCCCCCAGGTCATTCTCATCTTGATGACCGTGTGGATCATTTTAAAAAATATAAGCCAGGGACCATTATTGATTACTATGCTTTTTTTGATGACCCTGACTATTATAGTAAAATGTATACCATTATAGATTTTACAGAGGATTTTGTTAATAATGTGTGATATTTTTGATAAAGACGCTCAATGCGATCATTGTAAACGGCTATATCTCAAGGAATTAATGTTGCATATACCCCATACATTTAAATGGCTTTGCATTCGTTGCTATAATATTAATAAAAATAAAGAACAGAAAGTAGCATGAAGAGTAAATTAAAGGATCGCTTAATTCGTGAATATAAACTTGTGGCAGCTAAAGCTCTACGAGAGCCAAAGACTTGGCCACAAGTTGTCAATCGAGTTAGGTGGGAACGTTTAAAAAAAATACTAGGAGGAAGATATGGCATCATTGATATGTCCCAACTGCAAGGGTAATGGCTTCTATAAAATGACATGGGAAGCGGACGAAGAAGTTTTCCAATGCGACGTGTGCAATTCCCAAGGAGAACTTATTGAAGGAAAACACTACAACCAAAGTTGGGAAGAACAAGCATTTAACGGCCAAAAATCACGAACATTTTACTTTGGACCATTTTTAACTAATTACGACAGTTTTAAGAATTATCAAATTCACAAGAGCTAATTTGCTTTTCTGTGATGAATAGGCTATAATTCGCCCGTTCACTTTGATTGCCCCTGTTAAGAGCTAGGCTCATACGGGGGCTATCTAAAGGAGGTTGAATGAGCGATAAGGAAATATTGAGGCAACGTGATTTGCTTGACGCCTTACTTGCATCCAGGACCACCCCCCACGAATATCAACAGCAAATGAATCTGATGGATTCCATCTATTTTAAGAAAAATCTCCCAGAAAACGTGATTTTATTTCCATTACAAAGGATAAAACGTTATGTACCTCAAGCTACCCAACAGCCCAGTAAGAAAAATATTTAATTGCCCTGAATGTGGCAATGTTTCCCTGTACTTTTATAATCCTGCCCATAATCGTTCTTATACGAAAGCGGAGTGGGAAATAATCGTAACAGAAGGGAATGATGCATTGTATAAAATATTGCAAAATGTTAGAGAAAACCCTGTTTTCTTTAATGCATGATAGAAAAATATAAATTTACTAAAAACTACATTAGGCAATATCACGATGCCATTCCTAATGACCTCTCCTATGAGATCCTTTCACAATTGGACCTGGCGTTTTATCCAGCGACCACGAACAACGGAAAAATAAACGAGCATCGTAATTGTTTTATTAAAAAACTAGATGAAAAGTTTAATGATGAGATCTCTAAAATATATTTAAATGTTTTTAAATCCTACATTAAGGAATTTAGATTTTTTGATTCTATTAAATTAGAGAGTACGGGCTATGACCATGTTCTTTACATGGGCTCCAAGTCGCAAGAGTATAAGGATCACGTTGACTATTCCACGGCTAAGGAACCACGGATCTTGACCTGTTCATTAATTTTAAATGATAATTATGACGGAGGGGACTTTAGATTTTTTGAAGGAGAACATGTTGTTCCTAAAAAAGCCAATAGTGCTATAGTTTTTCCAAGCAATTTCTGTTTTCCGCACGCAATTACGCCAGTTTCCAACGGAGATAGGCATGTAATCATTACCTGGGTTAAATAATTTATAAATAGGGTCTTCTATAGATGTTTCTTCCAAGATAAAAATATTTTTTATTTCTGAAACAAGAGGTATCCTAGGTAACCAAGTAACTTCCTATATCAGAAGCTAAAAAAAGGTTACTTTAAGGTTACCTCTATCATTTTACAAGTAACCTTTTTTATATATACAAACATAACTCGCATTGCATAAGATACTGAAGTATTGTATATTTTCTGGGAAGAAACACTTATATAACAGGTGCATTATGGAAGAAAACAAAGAAGTACAACTACCCGAAGCATTATCAGATTCATTGTTTCATCCTAAAATAACAGGAAAACAAAGAAAATTTATATTATTATTAGTGCATAGTGAAGGATTACATACAGCTACCCATTGTGCTATTAAAGCAGGGTACGCAAAAGGATCGGCTGTTGTTCGTGCGTCTGAACTTCAGAACCCAGAAAAGTTTCCATTGGTTGCAAAAGCTATTGAATCCGAACGAAGAGCTATTGTTGAAAGATACCAGTGCACACAGGAGCGCAGTCTTTCTACATTGGCACGAATTAGAGATAAAGCGTCAGAAGCAGGTAATTGGAATGCGGCAGTGGCTGCAGAAACTCGGCGTGGACAGATTGCTGGTTTATATGTTGACAAGAAAGAGATCTTAACAGGATCAATTGATTCAATGAATCGAGAAGATGTGGAAGCAAAGATAGATCAATTGAAAAAGCAATACAGTATTGAAACAACATTTGAGGAACTAAAAGAGGTAAAACAAATAGAAAATAAGTCTTGACTATAAGATATAATGGGACTAATGCCTGTCATTATTAAAAAAGGAGAAAGCTATGACGTCAAAAGAAATATTAAAAAAAGTAAAAGAAATGTTAGAAATTAACACAAGGGTTAATTGGGATGGACAATGGATGGAAAAGGAGCCCGTGACACCAAATCAAGAGTTTCAGAATGTCCTGGATTTTATTGAGAAAAAAGAGAAAGAGAGGTCTTTATGAAAATCAAAGGTGAAGGAAGAATAAAACCCCATCTACCTATCTATACAAAGCATAGAAAAGGAAAAGGTCAATTTAAGAGAAAGTTAGCAAATGATAAAAACACAAAGAAATAATTATGTGTCAGTTCCTATGTCGGAAGATCTGTTTTGGAAGAGAGTTTGGCTATTAACTCATGCTATGTTAACCGCAGATCATTTTGAATTTAGAGTTTTATATTTTCATAAATTACAAGACTTAATGAAGAAGGTACCGTGAAATATAAATTTACTAGACGAGATACTTTTGATACGCCTAAAGTAGAATTAGATTTTAATTTTAGTCCTTCGTGGTGGGAAGGGCTCGCTGTTATTATTTTTTATTTTGGGCAAAAAGTAATATTTTGGGGTGTGGTTGTATACTTATATTTTCTTTTCTTTTAGTGAAACCTGAGAGTAAATTTTGGAAACAAATAAAAGAAAACTTACCTAATATTCATTGGACAAGATTTGAAAACTGGGCAACCCCAGGTGTTCCTGATTGTTATGGAATCCAGGATGGAATTTCGTTTTGGATTGAATTGAAAGTAATTCATGGTAACAAAATTAAATTATCACCTTTTCAAAAATCATGGCATTTTAACCATAGTTTACAAGGTGGTAGAAATTTTATTATGGCCACGGCCTTCCCTCAGAGATTACTCTATATATTTCCAGGATCCGTGGCTCTCTCCATTGGCTCCATTGCCCATTGTCCTTCCCCCAATTGGCAAGTTAGTATGAGCCCAGGAGCTGGGGACGCATCCTCCTGGAAGCAGGTTGAAGAAGTCCTTCTCCATTGCCCATTGCCGAGGCCTTCCCCCAATAAAACAGTTACATAGATCCCTGGCGTGCGTTGCGCGGCAGCTTCTTTCTTTTTCCATTGACATCTCCATTGTGCATTGGCTGTTTTCCGCCAAGTATAGTCATTACCTTCCCGCGGGCCCAGCGTGCTGCGCGCCGCTGCCTCCATCTCCATTGGCAGAAACCAGCGAAGAAAGAAACATCAGTAGATCCTGAAGCTGCAGACCAGGTACTTCCTGCATTGCCCATTGCCCAGTCCTTTCGTGTTGCGTCTTATAATAGTAGTGATGACACCCACCCCCAGAACCTGCCGTGTGAAAAATAAAACTTGACTATGGGATAAGATGGGAGTATATAATAGAGGACGAGTGTGTTAGGTCACAATGTGTGGCACTCTCCACCACTGAATATGTTAAGGAGGGGGTTGAAGCTGTAGTACTTTGGTTTCTTCCACGCTCGTCCGAACTTAAAAAGGAGAAAGTATGGTATTTTCGGATGAAAGTTTAGCAATGGTTTGTGCCACATTAAAAGGCATTACCGAAGCTCTCGATAGAAACAATGAAACTCTAGAAAAGATTCTAGGGCATTACAATGCTGTTGTTCCCCCAATGAAAGAGGGTGCAGATAGATCTAACCGAATTGGTCGGCAGGTCGAACTTGAAAACGGAGGAGGACATATCGAAAATTAAAAAATATTATCTTTCATATTACTCATTTAAAGGCGAGGTCAATCCTCGCCTTTTTTATTGTCCATTCTCCATTGCCCATTGCTCGTTGTTGTTGGTCTATAGTTATAGTTAAGGTGCAGGGGAAGCGTTGTGCAGCTGACTCGGGTGACGGAAGTTCTTCTTCTTTTCCTCTTGACTATGAGATAAAGTGGGACTATATAAGTAGAAGCCACTAGTTGAAGAAAGGCAGGAGACTGCGCCCGCTTCTAGAAGTCGTTTTAAAGCCTGCTACCACAGGTAGTATACGGCGGAAAGGGCGCATTTAAACAGGAAGGAACAAGATGACACAAGCACAAAGAGAGAAGAGCTGCGTTTCCCAGGTGGAGGAGCGCTGGAAAGACAGACAAGAAGATCTTAAGGATCCATCCTACGACGGGGGTCTGTGCTTTGATTACGTACATCCAAATACATTCACCGACCAAAAGGAGGGCTATTGGCGTTGGCAATTTAGCTGGGGAGGCCCTGGCGATGAGCTGCGCGCATTTGTTAACAGAGACGACTCCATCCATCGGCTAGAATACTGGTACTTGGACTGGTTTGACGGTGCCTCCATTGAGGTGCAGGCAGGAGATGCGTGGGACATGATGCAGGAAAAGATTGCCTTCCAGGCAATTGAGGAGGGCATGTGCTCCATTACATAGGGATTCTCGTGCTCATATATATAGTTGCGTTAGTGTTAGCCCCGCAGCAGGTGCTGGCTGTCACGGCTGTCGCCATTGCATCGGCGTGGACTCTGATTGATTGGACAACAGTTCTATGGACGCCCTGAGCGCGCACGGCCTCCATTTGCATTGGGGAAGCGTGGTTACTATAGTAATAGTTATTAACGAAGGGACCACCCCAGCTGCCAGTTCCTCCATTGCATTGTTGAATCGTTAGCTTGTGTACTATAAGTTAGTTAACTATGACGCTGGAGGTTCGTGTGAAAAAAAAAATAAAAGATATTGACTTATAATAAAATGGGATTATATAAGATGTATTAACTAGAAAGACGAAAGGAATAAAATGTCAAAAGCTGTTAATATATTAGAAGTCTTAGCTAAAGCTCATATGGGTAAAAATATGAGTAAGAAAGCTATGCAACAAGTAATAGATACTTATGGTCGTGCTTTAACATTAAAGAAAGTTATAGACGATTTCATAAAAGTTAATCGCAATTTAGTAATTGATATGGGCGTTAGTCAAAACGCTAATCTATTACATGGGAGGGATTACACACTTCATGTATCACAAAAACTTAGCGTTAAGATTGATTCGCAACTCGTTAAAGAAAAACTTGGCGAGCTTGAATACCATAAATGCAAAGTACCAACGCAATATAAAACAATTCAAGCGATGGCACTCAACGAGGGGCAAGTTGCAAAAGACAGCAAGTCCACAGTTGAAACTGTAGCAGATTTTCAATTAGCTGTGTAGTTCTGTATTATACCTACATAGTTCTAAAAGGGCGAGTGATATACTCGCCCTTTTTTATTTGTCCATTGCATTGCCTGACCTGTCGTTAGTCCTATATTAGTTAGTTATAATAAGCCCAGCTGCCAGCTGCCTCCATTCCATTGCCTGACCTGTCGCCTTACCCAGTATTAGTAAGATAACTTTTAGGGGGGGATGGTCCTGGACAAAAGTGGTTGGTAAAAAAAGTTAGTAGTACATGTACTATTAACTTGACTATAAAATATAATGGGAGTACATGTACTGCTATTAGAAAGGAAAACTTAAAATGCCAGATAATAATAATCCTAATGATGACTTATCAAGACGATTAACAGTAGTTGAACAAACGTTTGGTTTAAGACCTCGTAATAATACTAATGTGGTTAATCCTAACGATCAACCTATTACTCCTGTTCATACTGATAATATTAATTGGAAAGCTTTGTACAAAGTTTTAGAAAGTGAAGTTGAAACGATTGTTCTCGATCCTAATTGTCCTCAGTATGTTAAAGATTGGGGAAAACGTATTATGGAACGATTAGCTCACTTCATACCCCAAAGATGAATATTAATTTAATATTTACTCTCTTAATATTTGTAGTGATACTACAAACTTTATTAATGTTCTTATAATAGTTACCCTTAAGGGCTGGTGGAAGGGCGGTGAAAATCCGCCCTTTTTTATTTCGCCTTCAGCACTTGTTACCAGGAGTTCCTGCTTCCAGTTGCTTCCAAGTCAAAACTACATCTAGGTACTTACAAACTTTAATATACTCGATTTGGTGTATTGTAACACCCCACACCCCCAAAACCGCCCGTCGCTTCGGGCGTTTTCCCTAGTGGCAGAGTTTTACACGAACACAAAGTATGATATAACTTTTTTATGAAAAAAGATAAAATACCAACCGATTTATTAAAATATGAATTACGAAATTTACAAATAAAAATCGCTGAGGAGTCCCGTTCCTCCTACCTTACTTTTGTAAAAAAAGTATGGCCAGATTTTATTACAGGTTCACATCATAAAATTATTGCAAAAAAATTTGAAGATATTTCACGTGGAAAGATTAAACGTTTAATTGTTAATATGCCACCGCGACATACTAAATCTGAGTTTGCATCTCATTTATTTCCTTCGTGGATGATGGGCCGTAATCCAAAAATAAAAATAATTCAAACGACACATACGGCAGAATTATCGTATACCTTTGGTAGAAAAGTAAGGAACTTATTTGATCAACAAGATTTTAAAGATATATTCCCGAATGTTAGTCTATCACAAGACTCTAAAGCGGCGGGGCGTTTTACCACTAACAAAGGTGGAGAGTATTTTGCTGCTGGTGTGGGTGGCGCTATTACTGGTCGGGGTGCCGATCTTCTTATTATTGATGATCCTCATTCAGAGCAAGATGCCCTAAGCCAAACAGCTATGGATAATGCCTATGAATGGTATACCTCAGGACCAAGGCAACGTTTACAACCAGGCGGTGCAATTGTAATTGTAATGACTCGTTGGTCAGTAAAAGATCTAACAGGTAAATTAATGGCCGCTCAAACAGAACCCAAAGCCGATCAGTGGGACGTGGTGGAGTTTCCAGCCGTCTTGAATGATAAACCAATGTGGCCTGAGTATTGGAACATTGATGAACTGGACGGGGTGAAAGCTTCTTTGTCCGAACAGAAATGGCAAGCCCAATGGCAACAAGCTCCAACTTCTGAAGAGGGATCCATTATTAAAAGAGAATGGTGGAAAGTATGGCCTAAGGTAGAAATTCCTGATCTTATGCATGTTATCCAAAGTTATGACACCGCATTCAGTAAAAAGGAAACAGCCGATTTTAGTGCCATAACCACATGGGGTGTCTTTAAGCCCGTGGAACACGGACCTTTCCATATTATTCTTTTAGCGATGAAAAAGGGACGGTGGGATTTTCCTGAATTGAAAAAAATTGCGGTAGAGCAATGTCAATACTGGGAGCCTGAAACAATTTTAATTGAAGCGAAAGCTTCGGGAATGCCTCTGACGCATGAGCTGCGTCAAGTAGGAATCCCTGTCGTGAACTATACGCCCAGCAAGGGGAATGATAAGCACGTTCGTGTTAACTCTGTAGCTCCTCTTTTTGAAGCAGGGCAAGTCTGGTGTACCGATGACAGGTGGGCAGAAGAAGTTATTGAAGAATGCGCCGCTTTCCCTTATGGTGAACATGACGATCTCGTCGATTCAACAACACAAGCGTTGTTGCGTTTCCGTCAAGGGAACTTTATACAATTAGATTCAGACTACAAGGATGATCCAACCTTTCTTGTAGGAACACAGGAGTATTATTAATGGGAAATCTTCCACAAAGACTTTTATTAGGACTACTTGAGTGGGGATCTCCTAAAGTCATAGAGCTTATTAAAAAAGGATGGATAAAAACAGCAGATGATTTAGAAAAATTAGAACCAGAAGATTTACTTGTTCTTAAAAATCTTCGTGATCAAAAAGTTCTTAGCTCTGCAAAAAATAAAGTCACAGCACTACCAAAAGAAAAATCCGCTACAGAAGACATTGTAGATATCTTTGAAGAGGACATAGTTCAAGTACCTATAGATAGATCGTCTTATAACCTTAGTAGGTATGAAAAAGCGAAAGCTCGTATTAATCCTGCTGATAAAAAATTATGGAGAGCTAAAAGTTTAGAAGATAAACAAAAACATTTACTGGAACAATATGAGTTAATAGCAACAGGGCAAAAAACAAAAAAAGAAGTAGCTGAGGAATTAGGTTATGTTCTTCATAACTTCAGTACCATAGAACAGGCGGCTAAGTTGAAATATAAAAAATGGCTTGAAACTCGACCTAAAGATATATTTTCACAAGAGTTTAAAATTAAAAGTACAGATCAAAGTAAAAGTAAAAGGATAGATAAGACGACAGGGTATGTAATGCAAGTCGTTTCCCCTAGAAAAAAAAGAGAGATGCTGGAAATTTTGGAAAATACCAAAAAATTAAAACCAGACGATTATAAATGGGGTAACAATGAGTTTAGTTTAGCTTTTACACAGGAATATAAAAAATTTTTCCCTGATACCTTTGATGAGGGGTTGGGAGGTAGTAATAAATTTATAAGTGATAGGGATTTGGCAAAACAAATCCTTGACTTTCAAGGAAGCAATCTAAAACTAACACCACTTCCCACCACCCTACGCTATGATCAAAGTGGAGATATATTTGATATAACCAGAGAAGGTATACAATCCAGTAAAGCTGCTTGGGAACAAACTCCCATAGGGGACATAACAACGGGGCTGGCCTCAAAGTATGCAAAAACCCAACTACTGGATCTTGATGGAATATGGAATGCCGCTAAATCTTCCATATACCGTGATCCTATGATAAGTGATTTTTTATTGCCTATTAGGAAAAATGTAGCAGGAGGGTTTGATATTGATCATATTACACCTATTCGTTTTGGTGGAACAAACAATAAATCTAATTTACGACTGATTATAAAAGGATCCCACCTGGGGGAAACACTCTCACCCGATATGACATCAGTGAACGCCGCAGTGAAAAATAAAAGTGCTATGGAAAATGATGTTTTTGAACTTAGTAAAGAAATGATTAACTTAGTAGTAAATAAAGAGTACAAAAAAGCACTCGATATAAAACAAGCCATACAAACTATTGTTAATAATTTTAAAAAAACAAATCCAAACACAGATTTTGGAATTGGAATGCCTCATGTTGTAATCAAGACAGGGGACAATACAGCCTCCAATGTACGCTTGATAGATTATTTGCAATTAGATGATAATACTAAAAAACTCATTGAAACTGATTTCATTGTATATGAGAAGAATCTGCCTAATTTTGGAAAATCACTACAAAAAACAGCGGAAGAAGTTAGTCAGATGTACCAACCTCTTATTGATGCCGCTGGTGGAGAGTTAGATACACATATAGCTAAAAAATTATTTGAACGCGCAGACGGGGGTTTCGCTTCTATTGAAGAAGTGCTAGAATATTAAGATGGTTGAAAACGTAGATATTTTTGAGGAAACAGTAGAGGAAGAAATTCCTGTAGAAACTTCTGAAGAAATTCGAGGTAGACGGCGAGATAAAATTCTTCATAATTTGGAGAAATTATTAATAGGTGCGGCCAACTGGACGGTTGGTGAAGCCACGATGCCTGCAGGTTGGGCAGTACAGTTGTTGAACTGGGGATCAAAAATTATGAATGGACCTGAAATTCCCAATCCAGCGGATCTCAATAATTTTATAGGTGCATTAGCGGAGAATGAATATCAAGGAGGACCAAAGGAAAAATTAGCTTGGTGGTTAGGAGGAGGTGCGGTAAATCTTATTTCAGGGGGAGTTGCTTACGATCTGGCACTTAATAAAATAAGAGCGGCTTATCCAAAATTATATACTAATTTAATAAAAATGTTTCCCTATAGTGTGGGACAAATTCACGGTCTTCATTTGGATGCTATTAGAAATACCAAAGATGCTCTTACTAAAGGGAAAAAAAATCTTGGGCCTAGAGTTGCAAGAATAGCAAAAGATTTTTATAATAGATCAGTCCCTACATGGGGAACATGGAAACATATAGGTCGTAATACGCTTAACCTTCTAAAAGTAGGAGGAGGAGCTCTGGGGGTTGCATTGCCTACTTTGATGACTAAACCTTCTGGGGGGGACATCTATGGTGAGGGGCCACTGGACGACATTGAGAGAGCTGTCAAACGGGAAGCTATGAAAGCATTAGGTGTAGATCACACCCAATTAGAATATCAAGATTATGAAGGAACCGCATTGGAAGGCATTCTTCCGTCTCGATATGCGTTGGATGAGAAGACGGCAAGTGAATATCTTGAGAAGCATGGAGTATTTCCTTCGCCCTTCGTTATTGATGACGAGGTTATTAACAAAATTCATTTTGGTGAAACAGGGAAACCATCTACGCAAGAAGAAATTGACGAGGCTCAAAGTAAAATTTATAGTGAACAACTTAGAAAAGAAAATTTAAACCCTTCAGAGGCAAGAATGGAATTCTGGGATGAATGGGGCCAAGACTGGAAAGACTGGATGGCTGAAACAAAACTAGGTAAAGGAGCAACGTGGGTAAAAGAAAACCAACACTTACTGGGTAATATTGTTAGAAGCTTTATAGATCCAGGGGAAGATAAGGAAGTAGAGGTTTATGATATGTTTTCTCAAACTGTAGAAGGACAAGCAGCGGACCAAGCCGATAAAGCAGAAAATGAACAATTGCGTGAAGATATGCTGAAAGTAAATACACTTCCTAGCTATGAAGAATTGTATAGTGAAGAGGGTAAATTTCCTCCTAAAAAAATGGGTTTCGGTGGTGATCCTAATGACTTAAGTTCAGGAATTACGGGAGAGGATCCTTATTTTAATTTAAAAGAGTTGGATTTGGATGAAAGTGAATTTGAACCAATTGAAGGCCTTGACATTTTTGAGGAAGCAAAGAACAAAGGGTATGAAGAATATCAAGTAGCGGAAAATTTATTGGGTAAAGTTCCAATGTGGGCCATTGCTAACGTTGACAAAGCCAAAATGCTGTTACAAAAATTTACGAAGAATGAAAAAAAGAATTTAGACAATGTAAAAAATAAACTGGGAACAGAGGATGAAGTAACAAAAACAGTAGAGGATATAGATATTATTGATACGCCTTCAGGAGCAACAACGGTGGGAACTGTTAAAAATCAAAAAACAATTATAGATTCACCTGAAGATTCGGAAAAAGTATTTTACTCAGGTATTGAAGCACGGCTCATGGATCCTAATACGCCGAAGTCTTTTAATACTGCCGACGATTTTTTTGATTTTATTAATCGTAAAGGAGTAGGTAAAGCCGAAATTGACGATAATATCTTAAATCATTATATTCAAATTTCCCAAAAAAATAAAACCCCTCTTTTGACAAAAGACATGTTAAAAATTGTGCGTCAATCTCCTATGCGTAAGATTGAGTCCACGACTTATGGGAGTAAAAGGTATGGAGGAGATAAAGATCCAAAGTATCCAGGGTATCAAGAATCAGGAGCTCTGTCAGGAAGTTATCGAGAAGAAGTTTTATTTCTTGATCCAAAGTATTTACCGAATGATCCTAATCAATTACCAGGATCCGCTCATGATTTTGGAGAACGATATGTGATTGGTTGGACACGAAAAACAGATCGTAACGCAACCATTCCTGTTGAGAAAACCAAATTAGGTGTGGTTGATGCTATTGATGAAAAACAAATGCGAATGATTTCTAAAAATCAAAAGAAACTGAGTAAACAAATTGATGGCTTGTATGCTTCAGCCTACAGTAAATTACATAGAGCAGATAATGGGTTAGATTTAAAAGACATAGATGACCTTACTACTAGAGAAATTAAAGCTATTGTTAATCAATATAGTTTGGATCTACAAGATTTAGACGGACCTCTTCATAAACAAATATCTCAGTTTGAAACTAAATTTAACGCTGATCAATTAAAGCTTAATAAATATAACGAAGTGAGAGAGGGACAAAAAGTTGTCATAACAATGGCGGATGAAATCCAATCGGATATTCTTCAACAGGCAAAAAAGCTAGAAAATGATTTACGCGAACAATTAGCAGAGATACTTGACTTGCCAAAAGAACAGAGAATGCAGGAACTGTTTAAGCAACGAACATCTTACACAGGAAAAGCAAAAGGTGTGGAACCTGAAGTGTTACAATTCTACACACAAAATGAAAGTATATTCCGTCCGATGTTTCATACAGTGGAAGATATGCAAAAATTTGTAGACGATTTTAATATGAATAAGTTAGTTTTTGAGGAGATAGCAAAAGCAGGTCCTTCTCCTGATGCTGCCTTACTTAAAAAAGCTCAAAGGGCATTAGATAAAGAAACTAAAATGCTAGAAGAACTAGAAGTAGCATTAAGTGCAAATGCTATGAAACAGTTATTTCCAAATGTTCCATTTAAAAATCGCATGGAATGGGGCTCTGCTCTTGTTAAAAATGATTTAGCAAACGCCGCTAATTTACTTTACGGTCCTGATAAAATTCCTGATGCCGCAACATGGTATGCCATCTCTCCTGCTAAGTTTATTAAAAAAAGATATAATCAAAAGGGAGGAACGGATACCCCACTCAATCAAAGATCTGGGGATACAAAAGGTGTAGGCACCGAAGAATTTTACGGAGGACCAGATTCTGTATCGACGACTATTGACAAATCAGGAACCGCAGCAACTAATCCTAATTATGGAAAACCTAAGCATTATACATCTACCTTAGAGAAAATATTAAGAACATTAGCTAAAGAAAACAATTCAGAAATTAAAATTATTAAAGTGGATGGGATGGGTGAGGTTTATGCTATCAAGATTACACCAGAAATGTTATTACCTCATAAAACTCATAGAAAAGATGGAGGTATGGTGTATACTTCTGAATTAATTAATATATTTGAGGCAGCATAATGGCAATTGATAAACCTGTAGGCTTTGTTCCTGCTCAAGAAGAAGTAGCCGAACAAATAGTAGAACTAGGCGGTGAGCAGTTTGCCGATGGACTAACTCCAAATATAGAACTAATGCCAGATGGTTCAGCTATTGTTGGAGAACAAGAAAACCTAATAGAAACTACATTTGATATGAACTTAGCAGAAGCTCTTGATGATAATACATTAGGGCTAATTTCTAGTGAATTGCGTCAAGCCTTTGAGGATGATAAAGCTTCAAGAAAAGAATGGGAAGATACATATAAAAAAGGATTAGATCTTTTAGGATTTAGGTATCAAGAAAGAACACTTCCTTTCGCTGGTGCGAGTTCCGTGACCCATCCAATGTTGTCCGAGGCTATCACTCAATTTCAAGCACAAGCTTATAAAGAATTATTGCCAGCGGGTGGTCCTGTTAATACACAAATTTTAGGAAATGTTAACAGACAAAAAGAAGAGCAGGCACAACGTGTAAAAGATTACATGAATTATCAAATTACATATGAGATGGAAGAATACGATCCTGACATGGATTCTCTATTATTTTATTTACCTCTTTCAGGATCAGCTTTTAAAAAAGTTTATTATGATGAAGGATTACAACGAGCGGTTTCTAAATTTGTTCCTAGCGATGACTTATATGTTCCTTATCAAACTACAGATTTTCCTTCGTGTGAAAGAATTACACATGTTATTAGACGAACACAAAATGAAGTACGTAAACTACAAGTAGCGGGATTATACCGTGATGTAGATCTTCAGGTTTTTAATGACGAAACAGGATTACAAGAGCAAGAAAGTAAAATTTCTGGGGTACGAAAAAATTATCATGACGAGGATTATCAATTACTGGAGATCCATGTTGATTTAAACATTGAAGGTCTAGATAGTGAGGATGGCATTAAAGTTCCTTACATTGTAACTATCGATGAAGGGTCAGGACATGTTTTATCCATTTACCGAAACTATGAAGAACAGGATCAACAAAAAAAGAAACGTCAGTATTTTGTACACTATAAGTTCTTACCTGGTTTTAGTTTTTATGGCTTTGGCCTTATTCACATGCTCGGAGGTCTCTCAAGAACGGCCACCTCAGCTCTTAGACAACTTATCGATGCAGGTACACTGTCCAATCTCCCTGCGGGTTTCAAGGCTCGTGGATTGCGAGTTAAAGACGACGATAATCCCCTCCAACCAGGAGAATTCAGAGATGTAGATGCACCTGGAGGAAATCTTAGGGAAGGATTAGTTCCTCTTCCTTATAAAGAACCAAGTCAAACATTATTTCAATTATTAGGATTTTGTGTAGAAGCAGGATCACGGTTTGCGGCGATTGCTGATCAAAAAGTTGGTGAAGCGGCACAAGCAGGAGCTCCTGTTGGAACCACTCTAGCATTAATGGAACGTGGTGCACGCATCATGTCTGCTATTCATAAACGTTTACACTATGCACAAAAAATAGAATTTAAATTATTGGCAAAAATATTTTCGGAATCTCTTTCTCCAAGGTATCCTTATGAGGTTGGAAAAGACGCCGTTCCAAGTTTAAAAGTTGAAGATTTTAGTGATGATATAGATATTATTCCTGTTTCTGATCCTAATATATTTTCTATGTCACAACGAGTGACATTAGCACAAACCCAATTACAATTAGCCCAAGCGGATCCAGGAGCCCATAATATGTATGAAGCATATAGAAGAATGTATCAAGCTTTGGGTGTAAAAGATATTGATGTTATTTTACCTATTCCTCCCGAACCACAACCAATGGATCCTGGATTAGAAAATGCATCAGCTTTAAAAGGTTCACAATTAACCGCATTTAGAGGGCAAAATCAGGTTGCTCATATTGATGCACATAGAGCCTTTATGACTTCTATTTTAGTAAAAAATACTCCTCCAGTAATGGCAATTTTACAAGGTCATATTATGGATCATGTTAGTATTCAAGCAAGAGAAGAAGTGGAAGATGATAATAAAGCGGAAATAGAACAAGTTACGGCACAATATGGAGGTCAACTACCAGAACAATTACAATTCCAGTTCCAAGAAATGATAGAACAGCAGGTTGCAGAGAAAATTGCTATCATGACTGAAGAAATGGTTGGTGAAGAACTAGAAATGATGCAAGTATTAAATCAAGATCCTCTGGTTGACCTTAAACAACAAGAAATTAATCTTCGTTCAGAAGATATAGAGCGAAAAACTATGGTTGATGAAGCAAAAATTGGTATTGATGAGCAAAAATTACGACAAGATGCAAAAATTGCGCAAGATCGTATTGATTCTCAGGAAGATATTGCTCAATTACGTGCAAATGTAAATTTAACAAAACAAAAAGAAATAGAAAAAAGTAAAAAAAGACCTCGAACAGTAGATGTCAATAAAAATATTAGATATGATAACTAATCTCGGGGTTGTAAAAGTGAAAAATAAGACTAATGTTATGACTATGACAGAAGGTGAAATACAATTAAAGAAATATTATGACAACCTATTAATCATGGCAGAAAAAACTTCCAAAACTGACCAAGATAGTATACTTTTAGCAGGAGCTATGATGGCTGTTGCTCGTGTGTTGTATTTTCATACTTTAAATGCACCAGAAGCGGAGCATATTATAGAAGCAAACACGTTTGATTTTATTGATTTAATCAAACCAACGATACATTAAGGAGAAAAAATGGTAACAACACCTAAACCAAAATATGTAAATGGATCCAAATATCCTAACGCTAAAATGACCATCTCCAATGATCTAAATCCTTATGCAGGCCCAACAGTCAACAAAAATTATGCTCCTTCTACAGCATCTATGAGAGTTGAAGGACCTGTAAAGATAGATAATTTAGGTAGTGGACCAAAAGGTCAACGTAGCAAGGAACAAATTAAAAAAGTTCCTTTTAAAGGCGTATTTTAAGTTTTAAATGAATTGCGAATGCAAAAATTGTGAGCACGGTTGTCACTGTAGCGATGGCGGTTCTTGTCAATCATGTGATTGCAAAAATTGTGAACATGCTGTAGGGTAACGTCTTTAAAAAAGGAGGTTTCTATGAAACTTTTAAAAGATCTATGGGCTCACTTAAAAGAGTGGTCTGATTGGTCCATGAAAGATTGGATCAAAGCTGGCATTGTAGCTATCGTAGTTTTATTTATTGTTTATAAAATGACAGGTGGCGGTGCATAGTGCTTCAGCTTCTCAGCGGCTTATTAGGCGGAAAAAATGGTGCCTTAAAAACAATTTCAAAAGTCGTTGACGATTTACATACTTCAGAAGAGGAGAAATTAGATAAAAAGATTTTGATGCAGCGCATCCAGCAAAAACTTGCTGAAAAGCAATTGGATGTTAATGCAAAAGAGGCTTCCCACCGCTCCGTTTTCGTGAGCGGCTGGCGCCCCGCAATTGGCTGGACAGGAGCCTTTGCTTTAATGTTTGAATTTATTCTCTCGCCAACAATAGAATGGTATGCTAAGTTCTCAGGATTAAATTTAACTGCTCCCGAGATTCAGACTGGCCCTTTACTGGCTATTGTCACATCAATGCTCGGAGTCGCTGGAATGAGGTCATTCGAGAAGGCTAAGGGCTTAACTAAATAGGAGAGAACTATGGCAAATACTAGCAGAATGAATAGACTCGAAGAGCTTGGCCGTGTGGATGCGGAAAAAGCATATACTAAAAAAGGTAAAAAAAATCTTAAAGCAGAGAAAAAAAGAGTTGTTGGAGAATTAAAAAGAAACTATGGCGGAAGCATGGGCGGTGGAATGAACCCAAGAGGTTGGTCACCCGATCCCACTGTGCAAAGCGTAGTTGGTTATAATCCTAATCGACCGATGAGAGGTGGCGGCGTTGCAAAAAGAGGAATGGGCATTGCTAAAGCTAAAGGCGGATCAATTAAACGTCGCGGAGGCGGAATAGCCAAACGTGGAATGGGCATTGCTAAATAGGAGGTAATCATGAATGAATGGATCACGAAAAAGGAAACAAAAATAGATCCTGTTACAAGAAGGGAAGGAAAATGGATCACGAAAAAGGAAAAAAAGGAATGGATCTCTAAAAAGGGAAAAGGAAAAGACAAAAGAGATGCAGAAAAGAAGAAGTTAATGGATAAATTAACTGGTCTTGGACATTCGCTAGCATCACTTGCAGGAAAAAGTTTAGCTCAATTAAGAAAACTGCTTCTGAAAGGTCCTCAAACGGGACAAATTGAAGGAGAAGAAACAACTTCTAAGTACCTCCAAAAGAAAGAAAACTTGAAAAAATTAGGGCCAGAAACAGGCGGAGTTATTAAACGCAGAGGCGGTGGTATTGCAAAACGTGGTTTTGGAATAGCGAAGTAATGGCAATTATTAAAGCTCAAGATGGAAAATGGATTCAAAAAGCCATTAAAAAACCAGGAGCATTACGTGCTTCCATGGATATAAAAAAAGGAAAGAAAATTCCTGCAAAAAAATTAAACGCCGCTGCTAAAAAAGGCGGTAAGCTTGGACAGAGAGCTCGATTAGCGAAAACTCTTAAAAGTTTTAAATAAGGAGAAATAATGGCAAAATTAACACCCCTTCAAAAAGTTCAAAAAGAACTAGATAAACTTGCTGCTCTTCATGCAAAAGAAGAAGCGATCGTTGGAAAGATTGAAGAAATTATTGAAGAAGCTGAAAATGACGAATAAATAATGCCTTTCAAGTCTGAAAAGCAAAAGAAGTATTTATTTGCAAATAAACCAGAAATAGCTAAAAGGTGGGCAAAGAGATATAAAAATGGTGGAGTAGTAATTGTGAAGCCGAGAGGATTTGGAAGAATGTTAGCAAGTAAAAGACCACGAACAAAGATTTACGTTTAATGTCTCACGAAGATACAGAAACAGTTGAAACAAAAAAAGGTTCTGGTATTTGGATTAATAAACGAACAGTTAATAAAAATAAACCTATGACACTAGAACAAAAAAGGTTTTTTAGTAAAAAATTTAAAACAAAAGATGCAGCAGAAAAAGCTACAGATGTTAGGAGTAAAAGGTATAAATTAAGAGACCGTCAGAGGATTAAAAAGAAAAAGTGAAGAGGTATTAAAAATAGAATGTCAGAAGTTTTAAAAAAAAGAATAAAGGATCATGAAGGGTTTATTGCAAAACCTTATCTAGATTCATTAGGAAAGGCCACCATAGGCTACGGCCATCTCATTACCGATGAGGATAATTTTGAAAATGGTAAAGAATATTCTAAAAATGAATTACTAAAATTATTTGATAAAGATTTTGCAAAAGCAGAAATGGGTTCTAACCAATTAGTTGGTCATATTCAAGAATTACATATTGAAGCAAAAAATATAGTAACGGAAATGGTGTTTCAATTGGGTACCCAGGGTGTAAGAAATTTTAAGAATATGATTTCCGCTTTGGAAGATCGTGATTACTCTCGTGCCAGCGCAGAGATGCTTGACTCGAAATGGAATGCACAAACCCCAAATCGCTGTCAAAATTTAGCAAAAATCATGGCAACATGCGTTTAGAAAATTTTTTTACATATTACAAAAAACAATTAATCAGTAGACAAGACCAAGTAAAAGAAGCTATATTACAAGGTGTAAAAAATTGGGAGGAATATAGGTATTTAACAGGAAAGTTACATGCCTTACAACAAGAATTACAGGAACTCACGGACCTGCTAAAGAAAACGGAGCTAGAAGATGAATAAACCTAAATTAATTCTCCCAAAACACGTATGGGATATTAAAACACCTGAAAAAGCAAAAAAAGAATTAGAAAAAGTACCACAACCCTGTGGTTTTAGAATGGTATTATATCCTTTAAAACTAGAGAGTAAAACTTCAGGAGGATTACATCTTACTGATGACACAGTAGAACAATCTCAAATTGCTACAAATGTTTGTAAGGTTTTAAGAATGGGAACAAGTTGTTATAAAGATAAAGAAAGATTTCCTGACGGTCCTTGGTGTAAAGAAGGTGATTGGGTTCTCATTACAAGATATGCAGGATCTCGTATTAAAATAGACGGAGGTGAACTTAGAATAATCAACGATGATGAAATACTGGCTGTCATTGATGATCCTAGAGATATTTTGCCAGCAAACATTTTATAACATGGAGGTACCATGCCAGAAGCAATAACACCATCATCAGAAAAACTTGTTCCTATTGATACGACAGGAAATTCTGTTGATGTAACACTTAAAGATGAAGAAAAGGGAGTTGTAGAAACAACGGAGCAAGATGCTCCTATTGTTGAAGTTAAAGAAGAAACAACCGTTGAGGTAGAAGCTCCTGAAACAAAAATAAAAGAAGTAAAAGAAACAAAAGAAGAAGAACTCGAAGAATATAGTGCTACTGTAAAAAAACGTATTGATAAGTTAACTAAAAAAATGCGGGAAGCAGAACGCCGTGAACAAGCAGCGGTAGATTATGCAAAAAATGTTAAAGAAGAAAATGAAAAAATAAAATCTTCTAATGTAATTCAAACAGATTCAATGTTGGTTGAAAGAGAAAAGGCACTCGTTAATCAAAAAGAATTTGCTAAAAGAGCACTTGAAGCTGCAATTAATGCAAATGATGTAGAAAAACAAGTTGCTGCAAATCAGGAAATTGCTCGTTTAACTATAGAAGATGAACGTTTAAAAGTTTCAAAAGCCAAGGCTTTACAAAGAAAAGCTGTTCTAGAAAAAGAAAAAGAATCCATAGATAATCAAGTAAATAAAAGTATTGATGAACATAAACAGCCTGAAGTTCCTTCTGATCCAAAAGCTGTGGCTTGGGCTTCAAAAAATCAATGGTTTGGAAATGATAATGCAATGACCTATACAGCTTATGATATTCATACGAAATTAGTGCAAGAAGGTATTGATCCTAGAGACGATGAGTATTATAGTGAAATAGACAAACGTATACGACAAGAGTTTCCCCATAAATTTTCGGATGGAGGGGATGTTAGTAAGCCGAAACAAAAAGTTGCTTCGGTTGTACGAAAATCGTCCTCAGGACGCCGCACTGTGAGACTCACACCTTCACAAGTCGCTATCGCAAAAAAATTAGGTGTGCCCTTGGAAGAGTACGCAAAACACGTGAAGGAGGCGTAATATGAATACTGAAAAAAAAGTTGAACACATTAAAAAGACCTCGCGCAAAGCTGAAACCCGTGAAAAGGTTGCTCGTAAAAGAGGATGGGTTCCTCCATCAAGCTTAGAAGCACCCGATCCGCCTGAAGGATTTCACCACAGATGGGTTCGAGCTGAATTTAGAGGAGAGTCTGATGAAAAAAATATCATGGGACGACTTCGTTCAGGTTACGAATTTGTTATGTTAAGTGAATATCCCGATCGCTTAGATTTACCATCTGTTTCGGATGGAAAATATAAAGGTGTTATAGGAGTTGGTGGATTATTATTAATGCGATGTCCGATCGAGGTAAAAGAAGATAGAGACGCTTACTTCAGGCGCTTAACCGACGACCAACAAGCATCGATAGATAATGATCTAATGAAAACCGAGCATCCAGCAATGCCTATTTCAAAAGATAGGCAAAGCAGAGTAACATTTGGTGGAAAAAAAGACTAATAAGTAGGATTTTTGACTGCCAAAGCTATTAAAAGGATGACAATATGGCAAATGTTGACAGTGCTTTTGGGTTAATTCCCATAGCAAAAGTAGGTCAAAATCCAAATAATGGTGGTTTAACTCAATACACAATCGGTGACAATCAAAGTACAGCTATTTTTACAGGGGACCCCGTTACATATAAGAGCGATGGAACTGTCGAAGTAGCAACTGCGTCAACCGCATTTTGTGGTGTTTTTAGGGGATGTTTTTATACTGATCCTTCAACAAGTAAACCAACATGGAGAGCATATTTTCCTGCGAGTACATCACCTGGTGATGCCGTAGGATTTATCTGTGATGATCCAATGCAATCTTTTATTGCACAGCAAGATTCTGTTGTAAGCAATATAGTTGCAGCAAATTTAAATGAAAATGCTAATCTCATTTTCAACGCTGGTAACACCACTACGGGTGTTTCTGGTGTAGAAATAGATTCAAGTTCAGCCGCTATCACTGCGACTCATCAAGTGAGATTGATTAGTTTTTGGGATGTTCCCAGCAACGATGCCACTGCTAATAACAGTGTCATAGTTGTTAAAATTAACAATCATCAACTTATGGCTCACACTGGTACTGCAGGCGTATAATAGGAAAGGGAATTAGTTATGGCAATTAATAGAGCCCAGCTCGCCAAAGAGCTGGAACCTGGACTGAACGCCTTGTTTGGACTAGAGTATAAAAGATACGAAAACGAAGCCGCACAAATTTTTAGTCAAGAATCTTCTGACAGAGCTTTTGAAGAAGAAGTAATGTTAGTAGGTTTTGGTGAAGCGGCAGTTAAACCTGAAGGTTCTGCAGTAGCATTTGATACTGCAAAAGAATCTTTCACTGCAAGATATGTTCACGATACAATCGCACTTGCGTTTGCGTTAACAGAAGAAGCAGTAGAAGATAACCTTTATGATACTTTATCTGCTCGTTACACTAAAGCACTAGCTAGATCGATGGCTTACACTAAACAAGTTAGAGGAGCGAATGTATTAAACAATGCGTTTTCTGTAACTGGCGGTGACGGTGTTACATTAGCAAGCACAGCTCACCCAACAACTTTTGGTGGAACTTTTTCCAACAGAAGTGCTACTGATGCGGATATTAACGAAACCTCATTAGAACAAGCGATGATTGACATTGCTGGTTTTATCGACGAAAGAGGGTTAAAAATTGCAATGAACGGAAGAAAATTAATTATTCCAGTAAACATTCAATTTGTAGCTGATAGAATTTTAAATTCTACTCTTAGAGTTGGTACTGCTGACAATGACATCAACGCACTCAGAAATATGGGCATGTTACCAGAAGGTTACACAGTTAATCACTATTTAACTGATACTGATGCATGGTACGTAAAAACTGATTGTCCTAATGGATTAAAACACTTTGTTAGAGCTGCCCTTGCTACAGGCATGGAAGGTGACTTTGACACAGGAAATATGAGATACAAAGCTCGTGAGAGATATAGCTTTGGTTACTCTGATCCTCGTTGTGTTTATGCATCACAAGGTAGTTAAGATAAACTTACACTGGATCCTCCCAGATACGAAGAAGGCGGTTGCAAGACCGCCTTTTTTGTTTTATAAATTCCTTTAATGTTAATGTTGGTAAATAGTCATAAGGACTATTTACTGGTCATATTTTAAAAGGAGACTGACATGACAACACATTTTAATAATGGCGTTACTAACGTGGTTAAAGATAAAAGCCCGTTAAAGAACGCAATGATGCCTGATCCATTTCCCGTTACCAAC
>VTLG01010445.1_pt1 | contig 43767 bp, 21 predicted proteins | sample 4694571 | NCBI WGS metagenome assembly VTLG01 (sample SAMN12604809, study PRJNA352737) | marine metagenome | biome: ENVO:00000447; feature: ENVO:00000209|ENVO:00000569|ENVO:01000036; material: ENVO:00002151; isolation source: viral sequences binned using virsorter ...
ACGTAGAATAGTTGCACGAGTTGTGTCATTGAATGCTTCTAGAACTCTAAGTTCTGCTTGCATTTCTTGAACTCTAGACATATTTAGTCTCCTATAATTAACAGTTCCAAGCACGAAGTGACTTGTTTATACGACTGTCAGGATCCCTAGCAGTCTTCGCACTTGTCAACTTCTTCTTCATACCTTTCATTCTAGCACAGAAACTTGCTCTTCGCTTGTTCCCTTTCTTCTTACTTGGTGCTTTTAAATCACTGCCAGGATTTGCTCTCTCATATGATTTACGTCCTTTCTCATTTAAACCACCAGATTTATTTTTACCTTCCTTTCTCTGCCATGCTTCTTCGCTGACTTGATCTTGTGGGAAGTTAGGAACATCAGTTGAACCTTCTACTCCCTTTGCTTTCTTTTTCTTATTCTCTTTTTTCTTTGCTGCCTTGTCTTTAAATTCTTCTTTAGAATCTCCTGCATAAAAGTATGTCTCATTCTTTACAAGATATCCATCTTCTCTTTCATGATATCCTTTTGGTATTGGTTTGCACTTCTTATCTTCTCTACAATAATACATTCCTTCACCACAATCCTTTGCTTCTAATTGCACTTCTTCGTTCTTCTTTTTATTTTTATGCTTCCATGCTGTAGCATATGCTATACCTTCCTCACCCTTTGTCAAGTTACCATCCTTAGAATATGATTTCTTTATATGCTTTATCATCCTATCATACTTTGCACCTTTTGGTGCTTCCTCTGTTGTGAGAACTACAGGTCCGTCAGTTGCATCTGACTCATGGAATGATATAACTCTACAGCCAGGATACATCTTATCACACAGTTTCTGTGCTTGTGGTCTTTGCATCTTGGAAAGATTTGCTCTGTATACTGTGAAAGTCATTTGCCTACCTCTCCATATAAAAGAGATAACATAATATCTTCCATACATTGTAGGTATTCGTGTTGCCATTAACCTGTTACTGGATTGTTGTCTTTGTCGTGACGCTGATATGCAGCAGGAGTTCTCGTAGTGTTATTAGCATTCCTTGCCTGATATGTGCCAGGTGTTCTAGCACTTCTATCTGCATTACGAGCTTGATAGTCAGCATTGAAATTTTCATATGTGACTGTGCTCCAACCCTCATTTCCTGAGAACTGGTTTACCGTAGTCTTGCCTGGTTGAGGACTGACTTCATTATTATCTTTATCGTGTCTTTTGTATGCCATAAACTTATTTATCCTTTTTCTTGCTTGCTTGTTTGAGCATTTTTTGTAGGTCAGCAGTGCTACCAACAAACAAAGAATTGTTAGTTACTTGTGTCTTGACACTCTCTTCTTTGACATTCTTTTTATCTTTCTGTAGTGCCATGAGTTTGTCAGCAACATCACCTACATGTTTGATTAGTTGTCCTGCAACTTCGTATGCACGTGGATGATCAGATGACATTGCAAGGTCAAGTGCACCATTGACCGCTTCTTGTCCTTTATCAATCAAAGAATATAAGTTGCCTCTAGCATACTCATAGTCTTTAATTACATCGTCACCTTCTACTGGTTTCTTTAAATGTAATTTATTCTTTGGAGGAATTACTTCACCTACTGCTTCAACAGTATTAAAGGTATCATCTAAACCTGACATGTCTTCTTTACTCATAATAAGATACCGTTTCACTGAATCCAAAGTCATCACCACCTGTAAGTAATGCATCATCTTGAACATCTATCACATCAACAGGTGTTCCTGATGTTGCGGAAGCTGCTTTAGTTCCATTCTGTGCTCTACGAACTGATAGTTTGTTTGGAGATGTTTTACTCTTGACATACAAGACCTCATTACCAATTTCAATGTATGATTGAGTTGGTATGTTGACGTAATCTAAAACCTCAATAGTAAGATTTTTTGCAGTGATTGCTCCTGCAAGTTCTGTAGTTCCATCTTGGTTTTGATCTGTAAGTGCTTTTGGTGTGACCTGATATGCAACCTGTCTTGTAGTAGCAACGTCTTTCATATCTGTGTATATGTCTGCCTTTGCTTTCTTGATTGGTGCTGCAGTTCCTACAGGTCCGAAGATGTATGCTTTGACTGTAAATTGCATTGTAATCAAAGTAATCTTTTTCTCATCAAAAGATCCCTCATAATCATCACTATAATTAATGCTATTCAGTATAATAGGAACATCCCTAAAATCTGCCATGTCATCGACCAACTTAATAGTCATCTGATATGATGGTTGGAAGATAGGAACTATCTGTTCTGTTATCTCTAATGCTTCGTCGTTTGTTTTAGATATTATATTTAATTCAAAATCAATATTATAAGGAACAGGTGTGAACTGTTTCTTGACTGCGTTTGCTGTATTTGCTTTTAATGTAAGAGTCGTAGGTGCAAGTTTTCTAGAACTGTCATATGATATTCCTGTCATCTCAAATGACAAACGTGGAACTGTAATCGCAACCTTCTGGTTTAGATCTGCCTGTTGTTCTAGTCTTGCTAAAAATTTCTGTCGAGGACCGTATGCCAAAGGCACCTTCATCCTACTGTATACTGAACCGTCTTTATTTTCTTTTCTACATTCTATGTTATTGAATAGTGTACCAAATCCAATAACACACTTTCTAATAATCTTGTTGTATGTGTATGCACCTAACATTATACTAATCCAAATGGGTTGCCTTCACTAAAGTCAATGATATCGTCACCAAAATTTTCAAAGGTTACGCTTTCTGAATATTTAGGATCAGCAGTTGCTTGCTCATCTCTATTATCCAAAACTATCTGTGCTCCAGACTCTGATCCTACAATTAATTCACCAATAGCAAATGATCCAGTTGGTGTTTTAAGTTTTACAAATCCTTCATCAGCGTTCCATTCTACTAGGTTTGCAGTAGTTCCTGTTGAACTACCAGTAACTAATTCTGGAACTGTAAAGGCACCTGTAATTCCTGAAGGAGCAGGAGTAAACGATGCACTTGCAGTTGTGTATCCACTGCCACCGTTAGTAATATCTATAAGTTTTACACTCTTATAACCAGAACCACCACTTAAAATATTGATTGCAGTCAATGTTCCATTGGTAAAAGTGGGAACTAATGTTGCTGCAATACCACCCGCATCAGGTGCCGATACATTTAATGTTGCTCTGTCCTCATCATAGTTTGCACCACCATCTCGTATATCGACAGATCTTATTTGCCCTTCTTTTACTGTTGCTCTTATAACAGCAGATGCAGTTGGTGATCCACCACTTACAGTTATGTTGACCAAGAATGCTTCTGCAGTTGCATCCTGTCCATCACCAGTAATAGTAATTGCAGGAACTTCGTTATACTTACTTCCAGTATCTAAAATGAATATGTTGTTAAGTGCACCATTATTTACTACAGCATTTCCACTTGCTGTAGTTCCATTTGTAGTCAAATAGTAATGCTTAACAGTGTAACCGTAATCTACGAGTTCCTCATCACTATCAAATAGATCTCCTTTCTCATCACTGTATTCAAATAGTTCTGCTTTCAGTTTGTATACGTAACCTTTACCTAACTGGTAAAATGGTTCTTCATGTTCTACAAATTTTATCTCAAAGTAATTACTTGTCAACGGAAGGTATATCAGATCTCCTTCTTGTGGTCTTTCTGGTGCTTGATAATCTTTATCAAGTAAAAGGAATTGTGATATAAGATCCGAGAATCTTTGCTGAGATATAACCATAGTTATCTCATCAGTCTGTGCTACACCAAACTTTGTTAATAGATCTCCACCACCTTGAAAACCATCAAAGTTTTCCATGTATGCTTCTATAACATATGCATCATTAAACTCGCCAATTACTTCCTCATTAAACACACCATCCTTGAGCATAATTTCTCTAGGGCAGTATAGAATATCCATCCCAAACATTTTGAGATGTTCTTCTACTAAATTTTGGAATAGGAACTGTTCGTTTCTAGTACCATGTGTGAAGTAAGTGGTTCTTGCCATTATCCAATCATGTCTAGTGGTGGTGTTTCATAACGAGAGATCATCTCTTCTTCTAGTTTCTCTACCTTTGCCTTACCCTCGTTGTATATAAACTCACCATTCATTGTAATTCCACCTGGCAACTGTGCTCCTTGAAACTTGATTAAGTTAGCACCCCACTGTCTCTGTATTAGTGCAGATACATATCTCTTTAACCAAACGTCATTATATACATCTGTAAATTGTGTAGGATCAACTGCACGATAACATTCTAAAACTATGAACTGATCTGCAGGAACATCAGTCTTAAAATCTAGGTCAAGATATAATCTATCACCACGCATCTGATATCTAATCTGTTTCTGTCCTTCTAACAGATAGTAGATATCTTCTAATCTTCTATTGACCATTTCATATGTAAGAATCTCTGTTTGTGTAAGATCCCAAAGGTCATTCAATCTCCACTGATACCTAACGTCAAATAAGTTTGTGACATTTTTAGATACAAAATCAAATACCTTAACCACAGTTGTTACGTATGGTGGCATTTTAATATAATTGTTCTGTTCTTTAAATGTAAGAGTCTGTCCAGAAGATGTTCCTTGAGAAACAGTAGTATCAGTATCTGTTGTCATATCATCTAACATCAACTGATCATACTTGACTTTTAGATGAGTTCTGATATAACCATCCATGTGTCTTTCATTATAAAACTGGATAGCATCATCCACTAGATCATCTATTTGATCATCCTCTATGTTTATTTCTAGGACTGGTGCACCGTTTTGACGTAATGCATAATCTATAAGTCCCTGTCTGGTAGCTGGTTTTGCCATGTTAGGTAGGATTGATGTTGAATCTAATTCTTACATAATATGTAGTATTTGCACTAAGGTTAACAGCACCTGGCAATGTGTAAGAATTTAAGTTTGTTGAGTTACCAAGAGATTGGTGAACAATACTTGCAAATGTATTTGCAGGAGAGAACTGCCAATCACTAGAGGTATGTTGATACCCTGTTTTCATTGCAATTGAATTTACATTTATTGTTGGATTAAATGCAGGAGTAATAACCTGTATTTCTGGTTGATCGACTAAAGGTGTTGTAAAGTTAACTGCAGCAGTATATGCACTTTCTAAACCAGGCGTTGCATTGTCTCTAAATTTAACTTGAACTGAGTAAGAAGTATCAAAATCTAAAGTTCCAGATGGAACAGTTAGTGATGTCAAATTACCCTCATCTCCATTTTCAAATGTGTTAATAGTATCATAAACAGTCACATTATCTACAACTCTTCTTATTCTCCAGAAACTAGAGAAGTGTGTAGATCCTGCATACTCAGGAACAAATGCACTTGTAGTAATAACTGGTTGTCTAGAAAATGTTTTGTTTGTATCTGGGTCAACGGTTGGTGTAACACTTACAGGTCCTGATACAAATTCGGATTCATTAACAGTCAATGTTGCAGCATTAGATGTTACTGTAGTTGCGTTAGTATTTGTCAATACACAACGGAATTGTTCAGATGGAGTTGTTGGATAAACTGTAGTAGGAGTTGTATACGATGCTGAGTTTGCACCATTTATATTGCTCCAGTTTGCTCCAGAGTTTATTGACTTCTGCCACTGATAAGATACAACACCACTTGTAATTGAAGCAACAATAGTAAATGTCGCAGTGTTACCTTCAATGACTGCAGTGGAGTTTGGTTGAGTATCAATTGTTATAACACGTAAAACTGTAAGTTCTCCATGTGTAGAAGTAATATCTGCTGCAGCACCTACAAGAGATGCGACTGCTCTGTAACGATCTGCATTGTCATTAGCAAATACTAGAGTAGGTGTTGTATATGTTGCACTTGTTGCACCACCCACAGGATTGTAATTTGAACCACCGTCATCAGATCTCTCCCACTGGTAAGTTACAGTTCCACTGCTAGAAGTTGTTGCTAGTGTAAATTGTGCAGTCGCACCTTCATTAGCAGTTGCGTTCACTGGTTGTGAGGTGATAGAAAATGTTCTTTGAACTGTTAAAGCAACCGCATTAGTTGTTGCGGGAGTAGCAGCACCGACTGCACTGATAACGCAACGATACTGATCATCATGGTCATCTGCATATGTTGTAAGTCCTGTTGTATATGATGCTGAAGTTGCTCCACCAAGAGGGTTCCAAACAGCACCACCATTATCTGACTTCTCCCACTGATATGTTACGCCAGGTGTATGTGATGAGAAACCTCCTGCTTCACCGCCACCTCCACCACTAGGTGTGTCAAACTGATCCACCTCGAATGAAGATGATGCAGCGTTACCACCCACAGGTGCCATTGTTACTCCACCTAGTGTGGTAAATGTTGCAGTCTGCCCTTCATCTACTGTTGCAGCAGCTGGTTGAGATGATACAACAACTGTTACAGTTTCTACTTGTAATGTAGCAGCATTAGATGGTATAGATGTAGCACCCGCACATGAAAGAACACAACGATATTGATATTCATCATACGCTGTAGTTAATGTAGGTGTTGTATATGTTGTAGTTGTTCCACCAGTTCCGTCCGAGACATTAGACCATGTAGATCCATTAGTTATAGATACTTGCCACTGGTATGTAATATCTCCTGCATCATTATCTGACGTATTAGCAGCAACACCAAATGATACTGTTCCTCCAACTGCACCAGTTACATTTGTTGGTTGTGATGTAACTGTTATTGTTCTCTGAACGAACAATCTAGCAGCGTTAGAAATAACTTCACTTGCACCTGTTGCATTTAGTTTGCATTGATAGAAGTCACCGTAACTATCATCGTAGGTTGTAGAACCAGTTGAATATGTTGTAGTGTTAGCACCACTTAGATCGCTATAGTTAATACCATCACCATTCTCGGATTTCTGCCATTGATATGTGATTGTAGCACCGTCTAATGTAGAACCAACTGCTGTAAATGATCCTGCTGCAGGAGCAATAGGTGTAGAATTTACTGGTTGTGTATCTACTGTGATAACTCTGAATACTGTTAGTGTAACTGCGTTTGTGTAAGATGGTGCAACTGTAGTGCTAGTTTCTAACTTACAACGATACTGAAAATTGTTTTTATTATAGTCGTCATCTACAGTTAGTGTGTTTGTAGTTGCTCCACTGTATCCACTACCGTTAGAAACATTAACCCAACCAACACCACCATTAACTGATAACTCCCATTGGAATAAAATTGTAGATCCATCATCACTAATACCCGCTACAGGTCCGAAGGAAACTGTTCCACCAGATCCTGCTTCCACACTTCCGCTTGTTGGTTGCTGTGTAACTGTTACCAGAACACCAGTTCCAGTTGTAGTAAACGAATATGCTCTTGCATTACCAGTTACATTTTCTGTGACTGTAAAGTTGTAGGTTGTGTCAAGATAATCTGATGTAACTGTTCCAGATAAATTACCTGTTGTAGTATCGAAAGTCAATCCTGTGGCACCAAGAGAATCACCACTTAGTGTGTATGCCTCAAAAGTTGGTTCTGATGCAAATGTTTGTCCTGATAAACCTAAGTCTAAATTAACACTATCGCCATTATTATATGTTGCAATGGTTCCTGCTGATGTTGTCCAAGTTACACTTGTATCAATGTAAGGATAGAACATTCCACGAGATGTGGTTAACTCTGCACCAGTTCCGTTGTAATTAAAGTCAACACCAGAATCTACAGGGTAATAAACAACAGGAGAACTTTGATTAGCTGCTTCTTGTGTATCAGTAGATGATGTTAATGATGTTGATGTAGATACTACACCATCATAACTTTCATGTGTTTTTTCTTCTGATTTTATCAGTGCGAGATAGTTATTAGATCCACCACCAGTTGTACCTGCAGTAGCATTATTTGATGCTTGTACTGTAATACTATTATTAAGAGCACTCTCTGCTTGTATGTTTAACCAACCAGATTGTGATAGTGTAGAGATGTTTATACCACCAACAATCACACCACCAGATCCGCCAGGTGCATTTGATACTGTGATAGTTCCTATCATGCCAGGATGATTACCACATTGATAATAATATGTTCCTGCTGTGTTTGGTGTCCAAGATACTGTTGAGTTACCTGTAGAACCTTGACCACTAGCAGTTGGAGTTGATACGTTACTACCCTGACTTGCTACTCTAATATAAAATGGGTGACTAGTTGATACATTACTTAAGTTAAAGTTGATTGTATCTCCAACATACACACCTACTCCTGTGTTGCTGCCACTAACAGAACCATTCCTATCTGTTCCACTAAGAGTATATACACTAGAGTTTGGTGCAGTTGTTGTTATGTTATAAGATGTAGGTGTAGAAGATCCTGCTCCTGCTGTAGATCCTGTAGTTCTAAGTTGCACTTTCCTACCTACATTTCCTAGGAAATGAGCTGAGTCAGCTGGATTGAATTTAATCTCTAAAAAACTATTTCCAGAAAGAGTGACATATGGATTGTCTATAAGTTTCTTATCTACTATGCTGTTTATAGGATAGTTACCATGTGTGCCTGTTCTAATATCACCAGATGATCCCGTGGTTCTCGCAAATTGTTTTGCTAACTGCGTTAGATTGTTTGTAGTTAGTGTGTATCCATTTTTACCACACCACGCTGCCATAATTCCCGCGACAATAGGACCTGAGAATGATGTGCCATCTATGGTGCTATAGTTTGTTGTGCTTGTATATGGTGTGTTAGCAGTCCAATCATATGCAGGAAGCATAATTTTTTCGCCAGGTGCCACTGTGGTACAACCAGATCCATAGTTGGAAAAAATTGCCCACCTGTCATTGTAAGATGTAGCACCAACTGTAATTTTATTCTGGTTTGTATCTACATTGTTGATACCACCATTAGTATTATCTGCGTATCCTGCTGTTCTTGCACCCGCTACACATTTAGTTTGCAAAGGTCCTGCAGTATTATCACTACTATCTTTAAATCCATTACCCGCAGATCTAACAATAATTATTTTTCCTGTAGATGATATAGTTCCTTCAATATCATCTAACATCTCTTCGTCAGTTCCTGTATCATCTCCCGCATCATTTAACTCAATATTAGGTGAGTTTTGTGTAGGAATGGTAGGTCCGAAGGATGAGTTAATAACAGCTGGATTATTATTACCCTTGTAATTAGCATCAGTGCTATCGTTATGATCTATAATTGCTTGATATGCTGATAGTATTGCACTATAAGAACCACTTACATTACTATTAAATGCTTTAAGTGCATATATTTTTGCACGTTTACATATTCCAGCTGTTCTTCCAGCTGCAAGAATAGCACATTGAGTTCCATGACCCGCATCATCTTCGTTATTAGAACCATAAGCACCCGCATAATGACTTAACTGGTAAACTCTGTAGTTCTGTTGTTCAGCAGTTCCGTTTAAGTCAGTAACAAAATCAGGGTCATATAACTCAGGATGTAAAGCTGCGTTGTTACCTGTTGGTCTACCCGCACCACGAACACCAGAGTCAATGATGTAAATGTCTACACCGTCACCATCTGCATTTGATGATTGACTAAACTGTCTGTTTAAATATTGTCTATCTTGTTTTGTAATTCTATCTAAGTGCCAGTAATCATGTATGTTTATTGTTCCATACCTATTTAAAGGTGATGTTGCAATCCTTCCCATGCCAGGATGGACTGAACAGTAGAAGTATAAAATTGATGGTGTAGATGAACTAACAGTCAATGTAGTTGCACCATCTGTGCCAGGCGTTCCAGTAACACTTACCCCTGCAGTTAATTCTCCTGTTCCACCTGTGGTATGTGTTCCATCCTGTGTCTCTGAAAATCTAAATGGGTGACCATTATTTGTTGAGTCACTTTGATCAAACGTATAGGTTCCACCTTGCACAAAACCTGTCTGATTGTAGAACCTACTATAGGTACCTCCCTGTGTTTGTGAGAACACAAAGAAGTCACTACCACCGATATTTTGAACTTTTACATATATTGTACCAGAACCAGTAGTTGTTATATTTCTTGTATTACTTGTTGCTTGTCCCTCTGCAGGAGTATTGATTGTGTTTGACTCAGAAGTCTCTACTGCTAAAGATGCTTCAGTAGGCATTGGATCTCCAGAGTATGCTTCTTTATCCCATGTAGCATTCTTAACTACATTCAACGCTCTTAATTGTGATATCAAATTACTTTGATACGCTGCAGGGCAATCAAAAGTAACTATCTGAAACGATTTGAATTGTTCGACAAAGGATAAGTAACCATATAATTTCAAGATCGCTGCACATGCTTGATCTATGCTATAGTTATCGTTGATCCTTACTATTACCTTCTTCATCCTATGGTACAATAAGTCCTTCAGATCTATTTAGTCCAAATCCTATACACAAAAAAATACCCAAAAAATTTTTTTGGAATATTTGGAATCAAAAAGTCAATTTTGAATTATGAAGTTGTATCAGTTGCTTTTGCCAGTAGTCTTTGAACATCACCTTCTGACATCTGTTGCTTACCCATTCGTTCTACAGGTTTGCAAAATTTTATATCATGTTTTTCATCAAAGACGAATTTAGTTCTCAAGTGTGTTCTATCTCTTTCTACTATTAAGTGATATGTGTGTCCGTATAAAGTGTTATTAAAACCTAGTGATACAATAACTCTACCATCATATAGTTCTCCTACTTTATATGGGCAAGTCTCAGCAGTTCCATCAAATTTAATATGGAACTGCCTAGAGTTTACATGTTCTTGTTGTCTTAGTTCACTTGACGTCTGTAGTGGCATCTTCTTCTGGTTTCTTGAGTGTCATATTAAGTGCTTCAACTGCACCTTCTAACCTTAACACTTGTTCTTTACGACTGGCTAGTTGCTTTTCCAATTCGACTATTGTTGCTTTTTGATCTTTCAGTTGGTCAGTAAATTCTTTGACCATTGTTTCAGCATCCATGTTTTAGAATTACGAGAGTATAGTATATATTATAGCACAACATCTTTTATATTTCTAGTCTTAAACATTAAAGTTATTCTAAGAGAATCGCAATATTGACTCACTGGTCTGACTCCGTGCCAAACATTGCCAGGAAAACCCAATACAGATCTAAATTTAGGTAATACTGAATTAGTTATTAATCTTTTTTCTTTATCCCAAAGAATAGTTTCTCCTCCCCAATCAACATTCCAATCATTATTAACATACACAATTATAGTTTTGCTTGTATCTAAAGAGTCATCAGTGTGTAATTTTTGATCTTGACCGCATGTTTGAGCATTTGCATAGCAACGAATCAAAACATCTTCTGGATCTAAGTAAGATTTAATGTCTTTCCATACATCAAGTATTAGTCCATCAAGTTCATTTTCGCAATTATAACAAGACTGCCCTTCTTTAGATGGTCCTCCAAAAAAGATAGACCATTTAGGTATACTTCTTGTCATTAAACTTTTATGACTACGATATCCCCATGTCCAAGAAGATTCATGTAAAAATTTGCACAACTCAATTGCCCTAGATTCGGACAATACATTTTCATGATAAAACATATATTATGTAATTTATTATTAACCGAAATGTGTTCTTGCTGAAGCTAAGAAGTTATCTACAAAACCTCTTGCATCAGATTGACTCATATCTCCATTTGTTTGTCCTTTTGATACAAGAGCTGTCCAAACAAAACAGTTTGTTGATGTTGATTGGTAATATGAATAGTCATTATCTGAGTTACCCGCATAATCAGTAGTTGCAAATCCACTACTAACAGAACTACTCCAAGAAGCTTGACCAACAGTTCCATATAAGTGACAAACACTAGGGTCACTATTCTGGTTCCATGCTTTGTTTACGAGCCAGCAGTAAACTGGACTAAAACCTGCAACGGTATCACCGTTGTATACAGTAACAGTATTTGGTGATCCACCACCATTATCAGCACCTAGGTTACCACTTCTTGAGAAACCGTATGTAGTATTTGTATCAGTAGGAGCAGTAGCAATTGCAACCAGTGGCCAAGAATATCCAAGTGGTTGATATCTACAGTTGCTGTATGTCTGTGCTCCACTGTTGTAACCTATGTTACCAGTTGCGTTTCCATTAACTCTAAATTGAGTATAGTTACCATTATCATACATATCAGATTGTGCGTCACCGATATAGGTATCACTAGCATCTGTTTGATACTGGAAGTTAGATCCACTTGCTGCCCAAGAAGTTTTTTGACCTTGCATGTATGAAATAAAAGCACCAAACTGTGCTGAGTCGTATAAATCGAATGGAGCAGGACCTATCTGAAACCACTCAGTCCCATTATAAAATTCTAATTTTGCGTCTGTTGTATTAAACCTAATCTCTCCAGGCGTTCCAGACGGTCTTTCCCCAGTGGTTCCTACTGGCAATTTCCAAGCAGTGTTTGCTTGCGAACCATCTAACCCGACATTGCCAGGTATTACGACATTTCCACTCTCACTGAGCGTTGTAATTTGATCAACTTTAATTTTAGAACTCATTTTTAACTTACCGTAATTTTAGGGTCGTTTTATATCAACAGTTGTATTTATTTATATTATTATATAGAGGACTTAATATATCGCCCACTCTCCACCTGTGTTGATAGTAACTGTTGTTCCAGTATCAATACTGATAGGACCGAAACTAGTACATTCGTCTCCATTATTAACTGAAATATTTTCACTAACAGTTTTCCTAGTTTTCTTGAATATGGCATAAGAGTCAATATACTGTGCGTCACCTGATGCTCTTAAAACTGTGCTCTTCTGACCGCTAGAAAGTGCCTCTGTTGCATCTACGTTAAGACCGTTGCTACCACGAACGTTAACTCTGTATGTTGTTTGTTCAGAAGAATCTCCGTGGAAATTCCAAAGACCACCGCCACCCATTCTGGCAACACTAGTTGTTCCGATCTGGAAGTATATATCATCAACACCAGCTAATCCAGTATAACCATTATTTGAGAAGTAGAATCTTCTCTGACCATCTGTTGAGTTAATACTTGTGTTTGTAAGACCCTGTAAGTATGGTAGAGATAATGCACTGTAACCATCAAGTAAGTCTGCGTTCAAGTTAGTGACAACTGTATTAGAAGCAACTTGGAATGGTGGACTTCCTTGTGCAACATTAGATTGAATTAGTTTCTCAGCTCTCAATACTTCATTGACTACTAAACCACCATCTGCTCTAAGATGCATACCTTCAATAGGTGTGCCATCAGTCTCAACTCTGAAACGCATTGCAGGAACATTATTTGCAAGACCAGTCCATACCTGATCAAAGTAGAAGTCTCCGACGCTATTGTCATAACGCATTAAGAAACCTTCACTAGTGCCATCATTCTGACCAGTAAATCTGATTGAAGGATCAGCATCGCTATTAGTGTCTGATGATCCTGCAGTAATTCTAAGTTCAGCACTTGATGAACTATCACTATAAAGATGAAGTAATGTAGATGGGTCTTGTGCTTTGTTACCAACACCTACTTTCTCACCTCTCCATACCATTGTGGTATTATTATCACCAGCTCCATACCATAAGTAAGGAAAACTATATGCAAAGTAGTTCAAGTCAGAACCAAATCGTATACCACCTAAACTACCATTACCCTTACCTTTAATTGCTAACATGTTAGTAGTAGACTTACCAAGAGTAACACCATTACTATCTGCAAGACTTAATGTTGCTGTTCCGTTGTTAGTAAATATACCTTGGTCACCTGTTAGATCATTAACTGTTAAGTGTCCTGATGCATCTCTACGTGCGATTGTATTGCCCGTAGCAGCAGTGTCTTGAACATAACCATCCAAGTAGTGAGCGTCTAACTGAGATGATGCACCATCGTTTCCTGCATGCCATACGGTGTTACCGTTAAAGGTAAAGTCTGAAGCGTTGAATCTAATTGTTCCATTTCCATCTGTGCTATTACCACCAGAAATGATCATTTGAACATCATAGTTTGGTGCAAGACCAGATGATCTAAAGTCTATTGTTGGAGTTGTAGATACCGCTGCTTTACCAATCTGTAATTTAGCACCGTTTGCATCATCACGTAATCCAAAAATACTTACTGATCCACCAGAAACTTTGTTAGATGAAGATACAGTCCATTTTGTGCCAGGATTAGGTCCGAAGACATAAACGTTAGCGTTTGAGTTTGCACCTACAAATGCTACAGTTCCTGTTACAAGTGAATATATCTCACCAGTTGTATGTGTAAGTTCTTGAACACCATTTGAACTATCAACTACGATAGAACCAATGTTATTTGTTGCACCTACATCAGAGTAGATAGTATATGTTCCACCATTATTGATGTTACCACCAACACCACTATTACAATGGAAATCAGGAATATAGAATGTAAACTTGTTACCTGTGTCATTAACATAGAAGTTCTCAAAGACTATCTTGTCCTGACCAAGAACCTCTGGTAAGAACATATCACCAATAGGTGATGTAATACCACCACGTGTGTCACCTATGTTATAACCTGTCTGATACCATAGACCTTGCTTACCATCAAGTTTATCAGCATCCAATCCACTTGCAGCACCTTGGTTATTTTCTGACCAGATCTTAAACCAGTTAGAATAAACTGCGTTAATACCACTATTACCTCTGATGTATAGATTATTGTTATCTGTAAATCCTAATTGAGTAGAAGCATTACCTGTTGCCTGTCTTCTATATGTTACAACACCGTGGTTGGTTCCACCATCTGATAGACCATCAGCGTTGTTGTTTCTAAGTGCAGCTGCAACACCATTTGCTGCAGAAGATGGAGCAGGGTTTGATGTAACTGATGCAGTCTCGTTAAAGATTCTGTTTGCAGTATCAGCAGTACCAGATATTGAAATATTGTATGTGGTGTTTGCAAGTCTTGCGGGGTCTAATGTTCCGAAGATTAAACTTCCTGCGTTCTGATAGAATGCACCTTGGTTACCATCTAATCTATCAGCATTAAGTTCAGATCCTGCACCCTGATCAATCGAGACACTACCTGTATCATCAATAATAAATCCACCTCGATCTTGATTACCAACTGCCTGATTTGCTACATCCTTTCTAAATCTGAATACACCATAGTTACCATGGGTTACTGCAGCGGGTGTTAAGTTATTACCCTTTCTAATATCAATTTCAATGTTACCATAGTAACGGTTAATTGTTCCTTTAACAGCTCCAAGTATTGCTCCAGATCCACCACCAAGTTCACTTGGTATTACTATTGAGAAGTCTCCAGTATATCCTGTTCCCGCGTCAGTAACAGTAGCAGATGTAATAGTTCCACTAGTTACGATATATGTTGCACGAGCAACATCATCACTACTAATTGAAATATTACCACCGTTCATTGGAATGTTCTGGTAGGTTCCATCTGTATATCCTGTTCCACCGTTTGTAATGGTGATACTGTCAATGTAACTACTATCTGATAAAGAACCGCCAACAACAACAGCGTCTTGAGTGGTGCCTCGAATTGATTGTAATGCATACTCATATGATGAGTCACCACGTAAGAATGTAAAGGAGTTAGCAGCACCTTTACCCGCTAATCTTTCTGGGTCAATTGTTCCTGCAACAATGTTAGAAGCATCAATGTTTGTTGATGTTAACTGTGTCCAGTTAGCAATATTACTACCAGATGTATTGATAACTCTAGCAAGATCAATAATTCTCTTCCTTGCCATGTTACCACTGTTGGTTCCGCTACTTGGAGAGGTTACAGCATACTGAGTAGAGTTAATTAGAGATATTGCATAGAAACCATCAGATGCACCACCGCTTGTAAAGTCAATATAAACTATATCCGCATTAGATAAGTTGTGACTACTACTTTCTGTGACAGTAATTGTGGTGCCACTCTGAGAATATGTACCTGTTGCTTCATTGACTAAACCTAAATCAAGTATAAAGTCACTTGCCTCAAACTTGATGTTATTTGCAATGTCGATATTTACACGTGCTTCTATTAGTGCAGAAATAACTGCTGTGGTTCCAGTGCCAGGTGGAGTTACTGAAACTGTTGGTTGAGAATAATAACCTTTACCCGCATTTGTAATGGTAACTTTAGTTACTGCACCATTAACAACGTTTGCTGTAGCAGCAGCTTGAACACCATTTGATGTATCATCAGGTGCAGATATTGTTAGTGCAAAGTCTCCACTATATCCTGATCCTGCTGTGCTGATTACAAAATTAGATATTTGACCATCGTTATATGAACTTACAGTTCCACGAGCAGTTGTAACACTACCAACAATGATATCACCAACATTAAATGTATATGCAGCGTTTGGTATAAATGCTAAGAACTGACTTTCAAGATCATTCTCAAGAATATATGATATAGCAACACCTTGTGTTTTAAATTGATGAGTTCCTGCACCTTGGGATTGTAAATCTATTGCTTGGTTAGAACTTGCGTTTGAATCTGTAGTTGCAAGTTTAATTGTATCATCATCTACTTTGATAGCATAGTAATCTACACCATCAGATAATCCAGTAATAAGACTGCTTCCTGATGTATATGATAATAGGTCTCCAGTATTAACACCATGCCCTACAATTGTAATTGTCTCAGCAGAAGTATTGACAGATGCTGCAGCAACGTTAAATGTTGTTGCTGTTGTTTCAATTGCAATGTCACCCGCTTTTGCATCTTCAATAGCAAGTCTTTCTGCAGTAGATGCAACAGATGTAATATTAAATGGACGTAACGCAGGAATCTGGTCAATGTTAATTTTACCAGAAGATGTTAACTGAACAAGTGCAGATGGAACTGCGTTTGTGGAGTATGGTTGGTTAAGGTAAGGTCCTAGGTTGTTTGAAATGTAATCTCTAACAGATGCCTGTGTAGGTAGTAAACTATCAGATGCAAATGTTCCACCTAAGTTATCATCAGCAGAGAATCCTGTAATTGTGATGTCACCACCAACAATCTTAATAGATGATAGTTCAGAGATACTAACAGTTCCAACGAAACTAATAGCACCAGTTCTGTTGAAGATCGTAACGAAGTTACCAACTTTAAAGTCACCAAACTCGTTAGTTCCTGATGTATAAACCTGTCCGAATGATTCTTCTGCTGCTTCGTATGCAGTTCCTAATCCAACACCACCGTTTTGTGGTAACGCAGCGTAAGTATTACCTGATCCAGAATATTCCCAAGTATGTGATGATGAGTTGGTAATAGATGGTCTATGGAATCTAATTGTTGCATTAAGAAGATTACTTAGTGCTAAACTTCCTGCAGCAAAACTAGGATCATTAGATGACTGATAGCGATTAGTGCCATCAGAAAAGTCCATTGAACGGTTTGTCTTAATCTTAGCAACAACCTGTGTGCCAGGTGAACCAGAAATAAGTTCTGTTTCTAGAATGATATGTTCAACAGCAGGGTCAGCAGATGTATAACCATCAATCTTGATGATGTAATCTTCAACAGGGATACCTGTCAATGTTGTTCCACCAACCTGTATAACTTGTCTACCTGTTGGAAGTCCATTACCATCAACATCTTCTGTAATAGATTGTATTTGACCAACATCAAAATTATATGCTTCTGCTCTGAATCCAGTTGCACGTAGAGAATATGTTCCGAAGTTGGATGCAGAGTTGGTTACAGAAGCATATCCACCAGACTGTGTTAAAATACCGTCCTGACAGAAGATAGCAAACACAGACACTAACTGTGTATAACCATCATTACTTACGTTATACGCAGTTCCACCAAAACATATAATGGTGAATGCGTTTGCAACCATTGACTTACCTTGTGGGTCAAACTGTGCAACAGTAGCACCTTGTGAATTCTGTTTTAAGCCAGGTCTAGGAACGTTAGGTGTAGCAACTTTAGCACCATCAATTTCACAACCAGAACCACCAAGGAATGATATAAGTGAAGAGTTTTGAATGTAAGGTGATGCTTCAATAACTGGAAGATCTAGGAATGTATTTACAAGCGGGAATGAATACTTACTTGCATCTTGCTCTACAATAAGAGGATCAGGATTTGTTACTGTTCCACTGTATGAATTACCACTGGATAATACGTTGTCAAGTATACCCCAGTTTGTAACTAATGCAGATACAACGTTAGCACACTCAGGTGCAGATGAATCTACAGTAATAGAACCATTTCCTCTAGGAAGTATTTGTGAGAACTGACCGTTCTCTAAATTATTTCTTATTGCGTCTATTGCTAATTCTTTTGCTGCTGCAAATATTGCACGAGTATATGTAACCTCAGTTGCAACATGCTGAACTCCACTAGCACCAGAAATGTATAAGTTTGCTGCTTCTACAGTCTTCTGGTTACCACCATATCTTAGATCATATTGGAATGCTCTAAGAATCTTCATTGTGTCATCAATACACTGTTGATCGCCAGGTGAAGATGTTCTTGTAACACTAGATACAGATCCTGCTCCTCCACTATCGGTTCCTAATGCTGTTGTAACGGTGCTAAAGAAGGTTGTAATCGCTGAAATAACATCTGCACAAGAAGGTGTTGTTGCAACCGTTCTAGTGGCATGTGCCATGTTATCATTAGCAATGGCAAGATCAATAATTGTGAAGAATCCATCTACTAAATTTGCTTCAACAGTGGTTCCTTTATTAGTATTATCAGTAACCTGAGTAAATCCATGATTACCTTCTACAGTAACAGTTTGACTTTGTAAAACTTGTTTTGCGATTGTGTTAACTAATGCAAATACAGCACGTGATTCTGTCTCCTCTCCATCTAAGAATACAGAATTTGTATATAACTGGGCAGCGTCATAAACCTGTTCGTTACCACCGTATGATAGGTTGTATACAACTGTGCGTAATATATCTAAAGCATCATCAATACAGTTCTGATTTCCACCAGGCACATTATGTGATGGGTTATCTATGTTGTATTGTTGAACTGCCTCAAATGCAATAAACTCAAGGTTCTTTTGTATCAGAGTCGCAGCGTCACGACGAACTGTTCCTGCACCTACATCTAAGGTTGCATTATGATAATATTGTAATTTTGTAGCATAAGTTGATCTGTATATTGGTAGATTTCTTCCTGCTAAAATACAAGCATCTTTTGCATTATTAAACACTTCCACATAACGATCTCTTGTTAATGAGAAGCCAGGATCAATATAGAATTTTGCCTGATCAAATACTCTATCGTTACCACCCCACTTAAGGTTATGTGCTACACATTTTTGTATGAAGTCTCTAACATCATCGTAGCATGCTGTGCTTCCTGTAGGAATACTGTAACCACCATTATTAGCAAGCATTTTATTGACTGCATAATCAGCAATCATATCTGCGTTAGCAAATAGCAACTCAGAAACGTCGCCATACTTATTACCTTGATCCTTACTGTTAGGAGTTCTGAATGGTTGCTGATTGTCTGTGAATGTTCCACCAGTTCCAGACTGTCCATTCTGTGTGCTGTCTGGTAAATCTACAGTAAATTCTCTATCATCATAAATGTCTGAGATACCATGTGTCCCATTAAGTGTAGCGTTACCAGTTCCTGTAAAAGTTACAGCAGATGTTAATGCTTTCTTAAGTGAGTTAGTTCCCGCACTTACAAGTGTATGAGTTGAAGTGTCACTAGATACACCAACGTTGACCTCAAAGGTATCATTTGTTTTATTAGATATTGCTAACCACTTATCAAATGCAGGATCTGATCCTCTTGGATATGGATGCTCGCTTTGATTACTATCTGTTGTGCAAGTAAAGACTAATGCACCCGCATCAAATTTAATTAGATCTCCATTACTAAATCCGTGACCAGTAATTGTTACTTGTAATACACCAGTTGCAGGGGTGTATGTTGCAGCACTTGGAGTATGCTGACTGAAACTAGGATATAAGTTATGTCCTTTCTGAATCTTGATAGTTGCTTTGTCACCAGTTATAGACCATGATGTAACTGATCTTGCAACAGTTGCTGCTACTTGTCCAAAATTTGTTCCACCAATAGTAAGTGCAGTACCACGAGTAGCGGATGATTCATAATAATATTTGACATACGCAACTGCCTCCTCTGCGATAAACTCTTGGTTGTTCTTGATATTCTCAGCACCATCTCTGAATCTATCACTTTGATTGATCTTGGTAAATCCATAAGGAGAGTTACGTAAAGATGCTAGAACATAGTTGTTAGAACCAACAACAGTCTGGTTACCAGTTGGATCAAGACTTGAATTAACTTCAGATATGTTTGCTCTTACAACAAACTGTAGTGAGTAACCATCAGCACGTTCTATACGATGTGTGATGTATTTTCTACCGTTAAGATCTGCAAGGTTGTTAAGGACACCAACACCAGTTCCAGATGATGTTGTTACATCACTAGCAGTATCAATATTTGCTTGCTTTAATACAAATGTTATTGTGGTATTGGAACTATTGTATATTCCTGCACCTAAACCTAAATCTGAGTTGCCAGGTAATGATGGAGTTCCAGATCCTGCAGTAAAACTATTAATAAGGTATGTCTTATTGAATCTTGCATCTGAGCCAGGAAAATTAAATGTAAGACCAGCTTGACCTAGAGTTGACCAGTTAGCAAATAATGCACTTGTTTTTGCATTGTCAACACTAGTAATTGAAACTGTAATTTCACCACCAGTAATCGTATATGAACTATTAGTAGATGTTCCAAAATCTATAGAAGAGTTTTGGAAACCATAAATGTTAACTTCTTGTCCAACTTCATAATCATGGAAATCTGAACCTGTGCTAGAACTAGCAAGAGTAAAGATAGGACCATTGTAGGTTGCAATTGTATTTGTTGAGGTATCAATAGTAGTAATTGATAAAAGTTTATCTTGTAATTCAAATCTTTGAAAACCTAATCCTGTAGAAGTTAGAGGTAATGTAACTGGATCATCGCCACCTGATGCATCCTTTTGTGTTGCGTTAGCAGCAGATGATGCGAGTCTAAACCAGTTAGCACTTTCTACATAAACAAAATATGCAGTGCCATCAGTAAGACCACCAATACCGCCCATTTTTCCTGCACGGTATATGACACCATCTCCTGTTGTGTATTGATGATTTGTAACATAGATGTGATTATCTTCTATCATCACATCACCAGTTGTCAACTCATGTAACTTATCGTCAGATGATACACCAGTAAGATCTTTTCTACCTTGAGTTATACTTGAACTAGCAATAGCATTTGCCTCTAAATCATATAATTCTATCTTATCGTCATCTATTTTTCTTACCCAATAACGTGTGCCATCAAGTAAACCTGGCAAAGGAGTTGCATTCTCATCTTTACTGTATACGACTTGTTGACCAGTTAGTAAACCATGTCCTGTGATCTCAATTCTATCAAGTGTAGTATCAATGTAATTAAGACTACCTCTAAATGATACTGTTTCTCTCTCTGTATCAATAGTGTGCTGATAAATTTGGTTAGAAATTGTTTCTAGTTCTGGTCTTAATGACTCAGCATCAACAACGTCAAATCTATCTGATACACTAGGGTTGTTAATATCAGTAATAATATCTGCTGCAACATTATCATAGAATACTTTTTCAGCGTCTTGGAATACATCATTGACGTTTGATGTAACAAGAATAGTTACGTCACCTGTAGAGTATGGTGATGCTACAGGACCTGTAAAGTTAACTGCCTGAATTGTACCAAGTGTTCCTGAAGATCCACCCTGTACAAAATCTCCGATCTCTAGAGTTGTGTTACTACCTGTGTGGTTGTTAAATGTAATTTTGAATATGTTATCACCACGATACTTGTCACCAGGCACTGCAGGAATTTGTGATATTTCTGGTTCGTAGTATAATCTTTGTTTGTCATCAAACACAAAGGCATACTTCCAAGTATGAATTACTGTACTTTGTGGATCTGATGCGTTCTGTAATGCGTCTCTGAATACAACACCAATAATATATGTTTCGTTAGACGCCTTGATCATGTGACGATCTTGGTTTTGAGGTCTAACAATAACTCTTCTTAAGTTATCACCAACAAGTGAACAGTTTCTAGGAAGTGATATGGGGTTATCTTCTAGATACTCACCACCAGATACGATGATAGAAACGTATTCGTCACTAGGATCTGGAGTTGCTTTCTGTAATCCATAAGCAATCTGTGCTGCTTTCTTAATAGTTTTAACTGGTCTTGCAGCTGAACGACCATCGTTTAAATCACTACCAATAGTTTGTGATACATATACACGTCCACCAGTGTCATTAGTAGCAACTTGGTATACAAAATCAGTGGTTGCAACCCTTCTGGACTGATCACTTAGAGGAGGTGTGTCAGCAGTTGGAAAGAATGTTGTTCCAAAAGTCGGACTCGTTACGTCTGTATCTTCAAAGTTAATTAAGTTAGGTCCTCTAAGGTTCAACGCAGGGTTGATAATCGTGTCAATATCAAGGTTTGTGACCTGTGCAGTATCAGAAATAATCGAACGAGTCGTTCTAATTTGTCCTTCAACGTCTAGTTCATACTCAGGATTATTAGTATTGATACCAACTCTGATATTTTCCTGTGCGTTTTTTCCTACAAATATTGCGTCTTTTTCTAATGCACCAGTTCCTACTGAGATTTCTAGTGACTCATCTCCTTGGATACTTAATGATCTTACTCTTTTAAATGCTACAAGTGCACCCGCTGTAATAACACTCTGAGCTGAACCTACAAAACTTAAATTATCGTCATCTACCTTCGTTACAATAAATTCCCCATCTACCTCACCACCATCTATAAAGTCAAGATAAAATTTATCTGATCCTATAATACCATGAGCAACCGAAACGATATTTCCCACACCAGCTGCTGTTCTGCTGTATGTGGCGTTCGTCCAATTTCCTGTTGCTTTTGTTCCGCTAGCTTCTATTCGCTGTTGGTCAGTATTAATCTGAAAACTCATTTCGTTCCTTAAAGGTTATGTAACAACGGTTAATTCTAAATTACCTACCCACTTTACAGTGGATGAGGTTGTCACACTTGATACTTGAAAAGTAAAAAATGGTACTCCACCAATTTGTATTGCTGTGGGAACCACATTCCAAGTTTCTTGACCAGGTGGATTATTTCTAATAACAACTTCAGTTGCAGAAGCAATTGTTGGAAGTCCTCCAGCTGTTGTAGTAATTACAAGATCAAATTTGGCAGCATACACATATGTATTGTTTGAGGTCTCTTGTCCAAAAACTGTTCCACTTGCAAATGCAACTGAGTCATTTGCTAAAGGGGGTGTATTTGTAACAAGGGGAGTAGTGCCATCTAAAGATAACTGCATAGTATTATTAGCAGCATCTGTTTGCCTTTTAAGAATAAAAATATCTTTATTTGCATCGGTAAAATGATTACTTACCATATGCATTGCCGAGACATTTTTCAAAGCTCTATCAGTATTCATCACCTCAGTAGATGCTACTGCGTATCCTCCTATTGATGAAAAATTCTTTACGGGCATTGTCTTAGATTACCTTTGGTTATTTATACCTTGACCTTGGTAGTTGTGAATCTACCAGTGAAGTTTGATGATGAAGTTGCTTGACTAGATTTTGCTAGTGAGATATTCACGCTACCACCAACAACACTAACAGTCGCATCCATCAAATCATTATCAGAAGTTATGGAATTAGTAACAGTTGCATGTGCAGTTGTTCCATTTGAAGCACAGACGATTGTAACCTCAAGCATATGAACTTTATTGTCATCACTTTCAATGGTTACAAGTGTCTTAGAACCCTTGAAAGCAGTTCTATCAAATGCAGTTATAGTTGCAGATGTTGGGAATGATGTTAGTTGACCACCTTCTACACGACAATCATCAAGTTCAACGAAGTCTGCTGTAGAATCCATTACAGTTAGATAATTTTGAGTATTTGCTGCCCATCCTCTGTTAATTTTAAACGCTGCTTGTGCACCATTACTATCATATGATAGGAATGGTTTTTCATCCATCTGGGTTACATAATCTTGAGAAACAATATCCATCCTAGAGAATGGTGGAATTGTGCTAGACAGTGTGAGAATTGGGAATGTAATATCATCATCAAGTGCTACTCCACCTAATAGATTACCCGCAATCTTTATAATCTCACCAACTTCATATCCAGTTCCACCAGATACAATTGTCACAGTTGATATACCACCGCTACCGTTAGTAACGACAGTAAATGTTGCTCCTGTTCCTCCAAATACTCCTGTTGATGCTACGCCAGTATATGTTGCCGATAATCCGTAATTATTTCCGTTAGATGTTACAGTTCCTATGGTTGCGATTGTACCTGTTACAGGTAATGCTCTTAGTCTTAGTCCCGAAGTGCTTCCATCACATACCTCAAAATCTTTCTTATCTCTAATTTTAACAATATCTGTTGAACCACGTTGAATAATCAATGGATCTTCAGATGAAGTAACACCATCAATTCTCAAAGTTCCTTGAACATCAACTGTCTTAGCAGTTCTAATAGTAAACTTAGTTTGACTGATTGATAATGAGTTAACACCTACATTATAAAATTCAAATGTATCTTCATCAGAACCAGGTGATACTTCAGTTAATACAAATGTATCTTGGTCAACGTCACGAACACCACCAAGAGAAACAAAGTCGTTTCCATTGAAACCTTCAAATTGTAACTGTGAAGTATTGAATCTGATAGCACCAGTAATACGATCTAATGCAAGAGGGCGTTCGTTTGTAGTTCCTGATGGAATTACAAGAGATCCAGTAGTGTCACATAATATATCGTTTCCTGCAGATGGTTTTAATACAATACCTTTACCCTCAATGTTGGATACAGTAACTGCTAAACCAGATCCACCGCCAGCTGCAGTGATTGTAAGTTCATCTCCTACTGCATAGTTCTGTCCTTTATCAACTACAGTAACTGCTGAGAATGTTCCAGAAGCAACAGTAAGTGTAACCGTGCATCCTGTTCCACCACCTGTTGATGTTGTTGCTGTTGCTGTGTATGTTCCATTGGTATATCCAGATCCAACTCCAGTAACTGTAAGTGCAGTAACCTCACCAAAAGATCTTGATGCTCCAGTGCTATTGTTTGCAATTACGTTTTGTCTAATTCTTAATTTTCCTGCATCTAAGTTGCCTGAAAATGTAGCAGTTCCTGTAGATGTTTCTAATTTGAATACTTCTGTGGTTCCATCATCAACAACAAGATCAACGTTTGTTCCACCCTTAAATGTGTAGTCTCCACCACCTTTAGTATCAAAAGTTAAAGGGACATCAATATCTGTTCCTGATGTGCTAATTGTGCAAGCATTGTTAATTTCTATTTGTGTGGCAGCAGCACCTATTGATAACTTAGGAGTTGCGGTTTCTACTTTTAGGAATGGAGTAGTGGAACCACGAGTAGAGTTAACTTGTAATCCTTGTGTATCAAGATAATTTGTTCCATCTAATCTAATACCTTCAGTTCCTGCAAAAGATATACCAATTGCATCTGCTGCTTGTCTAAAGAGTCCTGTTTGGGTTGAGTTTGTAAATGAGAGAGAGGGTGCATTTGCATCTCCGTTTACTAATTTTACTGATGCTCTATCGACTGATGAGTCAGCACCACTTACAGTTATACCACCATTAAAGGTTGCCCTTCCTGTAAATGCAGAAGTGTCTGTTACTGCAAAAGTTCCTGTTGCAGCTATACTACCACTAGTAACGACTGAAGCAAGATTTGCTACACCAGATGAGGTAATATTCCATTGGGTCGCTGTAATAGTTCCTTCTGGAGTCAATGACATTTGTGAAGCACCACCAACACCCATGTTCAATGCACCCGCTTGAGTTAACTCAAGAGATTTGATTGGATCTAATGCTGCAAGACTGACTGCTAAACCAGTTCCTTGGGGAGTGTTTACACCACCTACAGGTCCTAAAATTAATGTGTCAGCAAGTTCATATGCTTGACCAGGATCTTGTATATCAATCGCAGTTACAAAACCTACATTACTTATGGTATACTGGAATCCACTACCTCCTGCTTCACCAACATCGTTGTCAGCAACACTTAATACCTCTCCAATAGCATATCCAGATCCATCCAAAGATATGTTTGTTACACTTGTAATACCTGTGTTATTTGAGTTGATTGTATATTGGAATCCACTTCCAGTTCCACCTACACCTGCATTGTCAATTATTAATACATCACCAACCTTGATATTTTGACCTTGGGTAAGAATTGTTACCGCAGTTACTGCATCACCAGTTACAGTGATGTTTGCTGTCATTCCAGTTCCACTTTGTCCTGCAGTTCCAGTTTGGAAAGCAACAGTGCCAGGTTCAATCATACCCTGACCATGAACTGTGCAGTTAAGATATGTGGTCAATGACAATGCAGCTACACCAGGTGCTACTACTATTTCAAAATATGATCCTGCAGTGCCTACATTTCCTTGTGTTCTTGAAGAAACTCCTGCAATAGTATCTCCAAGTGCTAGAGGATGCCCTACGTTACTAGCATCTGAAGTATCAAATCTGTATGTATTGTCATCGGTTAATGTTACACTTTGTCCCTCAACACCGTTGATTAAAAATCTGTTGACATTCGTGTTAGCAATATCAAGTGTGCCAGCTGCACCAGAAGTTCCACCAGTTATAGTTTCTACTCCTCCATCTACAAATGTTCCAGTTACACCACTCAAATAGATGTAATCTGTTCCAACTACGGTAACAGTTCCTGTTCCACCGCCAGCTCCACTTGTTGTTACAGTCTCACCAACTTGGAAAGGTCCGTTTGTTATAGTTCCAGAAAACCCAAGTTTTACTCTCTGAACAACTGTTACTGTATAAGTTGTTGTTGGAGCGTTTCTAAATGTTATTGCCTCATACGCACCACCGCCATCTTTGGCAGTATAACCAGATCCCCCTGCAGTAATAGCTCCTCCAAGACCAGGCACAGTAAATGATGCGGTTCCATTTGTTCCTGCCGATGATCCTGTCCATGAAATATCGTTGTATGTGCCAGGTAAATATCCTGATCCAGTAGCAGTTATTGCTCCAACTAGTGATTGAACTTTTACACCAAGAACTGCTGCTGCTCCACCACCACCATCAAGACTTAGAGTTGGATTAGATTCATATCCTTCTCCTGGCGTATCTAATGTTAAAGATGCAAGTCTACCACTTTGCTCATCTATGGTTAAAGTAAATGTTGCAGCTAATGTTGGTGCTTGTCCAACTGGAGTTATATTTAAAGTTGGTAAATTTCTATATCCTAAACCTTGAGTTAATAATGTAAGTGAATCTAATCCATATCCTAATATAACAGTTCCTGCAGCACCAGAACCAGTTGTATCTCCTGTGCCAGGTGTAAATGAAAGAGTAGGTGCAGATGTATAATTTCCTGCTGTGTCTATTGTAATAACATCTACTGATTTACCATAAACAGCAGTTGCTGATCCAGCTGCTCCAGTTCCTGAGTCAGTAATAGTAATTAAAGGTGCGTTCTCATATCCAGATCCACCACTTGTAAGAGGTATTGCAGTAATTACTCCTGCAGAAATTGTAGGAGTTCCAAGAACTGCTGATTGACCTTGGAAATATTGTTGTAAAGCTCCTACGCTTGTTAGTGATATTGCTGTTCCATTATTAGCATTAGTTAAATTTAATGCGAGTTTTATTGTATTGTTATCAACACGAATAACAAAATAGTTTGTTGCTGTTGTTAATCCACCAACAGCAGTTGCAGTTGCATCAAGAGTTGTTGCATCATATGTAACTTCCATTCCAGTTTCAAATGGATGGTTAGTAAGTGTGATTGTGTTAGCAGTTATATCTACAACATTTGCTCCTCCTCCTGTAAAAACTACTTCAGCTGGTGCATCTATTGCGACAGAAATTGTTCCAGATGTATATCCAGTTCCACCATCATCTATTGTTATTGCCTCAACTTTACCACCATTTCCAAGAGTAACAGATCCAGTCGCTGTTCCTGCACTAAATACTGCATTTGGTGCACTTGTATATCCAGAACCTCTATTAGTTAAAGCTATTCTTTTAACAACACCAGTTGTTTTAATAGCACTAGATACAGTTGCTTTTTGGAAAGGATCTGTAATTACCGATGTGGGTTGAACTCCACCCGTATATCCTGTTCCTGCACCAGTTACATTAACAGTTTTTAAACCATTTTTAATAACACTTAGTGATCTTGTTGAGAATGTAGATGCCTCTGATGAACCAAATACTGTACTACCACCGAATCCACCAATTTTCAGTGAACCTTTAACGTTGCTACCAAATGATATAGACTTATCAATATCAAAATATATCGCATCTTTAACAATTGTCTCTGCGTTAACAACGAAATCTTCTTCTCCAGAAGGGTCAACGATTACCTGACCTGTGGTAGATGTGATACTATTTCCTGCTAATCTTAAATTACCAGTCTCAATGTATGCAGGGAATATATTGGTCGTTCCAGTTGCATCACTTAATGTAATATTTGCAGCAGACTGAGCTGTTGATGTAGCAGCAAAAGCGACGTTACCAGTCTCTTGGTCTACAGTAAATGCATCACCAACACGAAAATCACCGTCTTGGTCTGTAGAAGAATATAGAACTTTACCACCGTTTAGTTCTTCTACTTCATTTACCTGTATGGCAAGAGATGGGTCATTTGTAAAGTCCGCACCAGATCCAACATAACCGAAGTTATGTGCAGTCATTATAAGTTTTACACCAGAACCATCTGCTTGTATACCTTTCTGTCCGTATACGTTTGCAGATGCAACTGAACGCATCTCAGCACCAAACTGAGCGTAATCAGCAGTGATAACAGATGTAGCAGAGTCGCCACCATTTGTCCTTATATCAGATGTTCCACCAGAGACGTCTGTAAAGGTCGTAGAACCGTCTGTGCCATTGGCATGGAGCAATAGCACTGTATTGATATCTGAACCATATTCACTTGTTGTAGGGGTAAATCCAGAGGTAAAACGAGCAGATGCTTTACTTATTCTTACTTCATCAACATGTCCGTTAAATGCTTCTGAAGGACTTTCTTGATAATCAGAACCTATAATAACAGCTTTGCTTGATCCATAGTCATTATTATCCGTATATGTCCCTAACTCAGTTCCATCTAAAAATAGTTTTGTTGTGCCACCATTTCTTGCTACTGCAACATGATAGAAAGTGTTAATTGCTAAAGTTCCACCACTAATTTGTGATGTATTTCCTACCCCATAATGTAATGTAGTTCCATTAAGATATATTGTAGGTGCTGTATCTGTAGCAGAAGCGTTTCTAAGATCAAATATTCTTTGTATTCCTGATACACTACCAGGTCTTATGAATGCTTCTATGCAGAAGTTTGATGTACCAAATCCAAAGTCCTCATCATCAGGAACTTTAACGTTATCTTCAGTTCCGTCTAATAGTATGGATGCTGATCCAAATTTCTTTTGTGCTGTATCTAACTGTGAGTCACCAAATCTACTTAAAGTTTTAGGAGTCTTATTGACAATTGTAAACTCTCCAGTTCCTTTGTTTCCACCTACAGAGTATACATATGTTCCATCATTTGACCCAATTGTAACTCTTGCAACTGCTTTCTTGTAAGTTACATTACCTGATGCTATAGTTCCAGATCCACTCGTATAAGTTACATTATTATTGTCTACTTTAGTTACTTGATAAAATCCATCTGTAGCACCGCCACTGATGTGATCTGCGTAAATATAATCACCTGTTATTAAACCATGTCCAGTTCTTGTTAGAGTAACCGTAGAACCAGATCTTGCGTAAGTTCCTGATTGAAAACTATTTTCTAATTGATATAATACTTCTGACGTACTTACTGTTCCACTTACACCACCAAGTTTTAATCTCAATAAACCCGCACCAGCTTGACCTGTTGTACCTTGAACACCTTGAATACCGATAGATGCAAAATAGTTGAAGCAATTCAACCACTCTACACGCATACCATTAGTGATTTTTACACCAACTTGATTAGGTGTTATGAAAGTGCACTCATTGAATAGAACAGAACTATGCAGTGATGCAGCGTTTAGGTTTGCACCATCTAACTTAGCACCACGTCCTGCATCTCCCTGTGCATATCCATAAGGATCTGAACCAGATACTACGCTACCTTTTGTATTTACTGTGACTCTCTCGATATATGGACTCTGTGTAGAGTTCATACTAGAGACTACCTCAAATGCATATCCATCATCATTGCCACTATCATAAAAGAAATCTTTTATTGTTAAGTCTGAGATATGAGAATCACCAGACATTATAAACGCAGTGTTAGACTGTGTTGCGTTTGTTGGTTTAACCTGTGTAGATCTTAGGTTTGTTCCACGTAATGTAACACCATCAGGAACAGTCATTGGGAATGCTTCCTGATATTCGCCAGGTGCAACTATGATAGTATCACCTGATGTAGCAACTCCTAGTGCCTTTGTAATCGTTAGAAAAGCAGTATCAGGGTGTAAACCCGCATTACCACCATTGGCAAGTGTTGTAAGATCTAAACCATTTTTTGCAACATAAAAAGTTTCCCCCTGACCATTCGTTATGTCAGTGGAAAGCATGGTAGTAACCACCTCACCTGTATTAGGTTTCTGGTTTGCTACCTCTATTATATTGGTTCCATTTCTAGCGTATAATTTCTTATCCGCTATATTGAGAGCGATCTCACCGTCTACTAGATTAGAAGTCGTCGGGACTGCTGCTGCTGTCGTCGATCTCTTTAGTTTGATTCTCGTTGCCATCTAAGTCATTCTCAGATTGTTGTTCAGTATTCATACTATTTAACTGACTTTGCAAATCGGAGATTTGTGCCTCCATCATTACGTTTATCAGTGTCAACTCAGAGATTTTTTTCTGTAATGTGTTAATAACAATTTGTGCGTTCATGATTGGTTAATATCAAAAAGTTCCACCATCTATGGTGTCAGTCCATACAGGAACTCCTGTTGCAGTTACTGTAAGAATTTGGAATGATGTTGATACATCACTTCCTGTGCCAGGTGATGCCATGTTTGCTTCTGCAGTTACCTGTAAAGCACCTGTGCCATTACCATATAGGATACCTTTGGATGTAAATGTTCCTGCACCTGTTCCTCCATACTGAACCTCAAGGTCAGTATCAAGTTCCAAGTCACCTAATACAACTGTACCACGGTCACCTGTAACACCAAATACAGTGTTTGTATCTGTTGCATCTTCAATAAATGTCCATGCACCATTACCATCATTACCACCTGTGCGGTCAAAACCAAAGAAACCAAATTTATTAGTTCCAGCTTTGTTGTAATGAACTTTAACACCACGATCTAATGCATCATCAGCACCACTTACTGTAACAAGAACAGCACCAACTGCCATTGTTTGAGAAAGATTATTACTCAAAGTAACTGCCTTGGTTCCAGTGTTAATAGAGTTAATAACTGTGCTGTTAGGAATACCAGCTGATGATGAAGTAACTGAATCACCAACTTGTAGTTGATCTATAGCATCTACAACAACCACTGCCTGACCACCAGTTGCTTCTGCAGTTAGTGTAACAGGAGTTGTTGGATCTCCCAATTCGATTGTAGGATCGTTAACTGACATTGAAGCAGAGTTCACTGTAGTTGTAGTTCCATCAATCTGTAGGTCACCTTTAATAATAACAAGACCACCCGCATCAGTTGTAGGATCGGGGTCAAGTATCAATTCTTGAACAGAGTTGATAGTAGATAGTGTATTACCATCTAACTTAAGGTTATCAATCTGAATGTCACCAGTCTGCTGTGTGGTTCCAGAAATAGTTGTCTGTCCATTGAAGGTTACACCATTCTGAAAAGTAGTTGTTGCGTTGACTGTTAGAGAGTCTCCAGCTGCTGTTCCAAGAGTAGTGTTATCATCTACATTCAAGTCTTTGATGTATGCAGTTGCTGATACTCCAATACCACCCGCAACTGTAAACGCTGCTGTAGCAACGTTAGAAGCGTCTGTAGTATCTGCAATATTGACTTGAACACCAGTGCCATAGTTCCAGTCTGCACCTTCTACTTGAATCTTGTCAGAAGTTGTCTCGTCATATCTGATAGAAGCATCCTTTGTGTTACCAAAGTTTAGTTTCATATCATCAGCAATACGCAAGTCGGGGGTTCCTGCTACACGCTTGATGTCTAAAACTGCATCTGAGTCATTGAATGAGAGTTCTACATCTCCTGTAGTTCCAAACTCTAGTTCCTGACCATCTTCAATTACCAACTTACCTGTACCATTTGCACGGAAGATAAGATCAGCATCTGTTGTTGAGGTTGTAATAACGTTTGCATCGAGGGAGATGTCATCTACTAACCATTGGTCAACCTTTGAATTGCTGTCTACAATAGCAGCAGAACTTGCTGTAACTGTTCCATGAACATGATCCAACATGTCCATAAAATATCTACCACCTACAATCTGTGCAGCACCATTGTTGTCTCCAACAAATAATCTATCTCCTGCATTTGCTTGAGTACCGTTTGCTCCTGTCGTAATGGCGAGTTCACCAAACGTAATAGTGCCAGGTGCGGTTGAACCAGTACTCCTTTTAATTAGAATATTGGATGCCATTAGAAGCTACCTCCGTTAACAGTTATGTTGTTTAATACATTTGTTGCAACAAACCTTGTTGCTGCTGAATCATACACAAGCAATGAACCTTCTGCTAGTCCACCTTGTGATGTGTCTGTCAAATCTACGTCTGACATTCCTCCAATCGTTCCACCGCCACCACCTGTTGCTACACGAGTGACTTTGGGAACTGACTGGTCTCCGAATCTTAGTCTTGCCATTTAAAGTGTTACCCCCTCAAGTACGCTTACTGAACCTTCTAAAACTCTAGACTTGATACCAGTGTCAGAAGTTATTACGACGTCATATACATACCTACCACTTTTCATAGCGGTGGTTTGTGAATTCGTTAAAGACAATTGTATTCTCCCACTTGTAGGAGGACTTAAAATTGCAGCAGTCACTGTTTGTGAAGTGCTACTTGTATAGTGCTTTTTTATCAAACATGCTGCTGAATATCCAGTCAAGTTAAAATCTGTGCCATTATCATTCTCAACTGTAAAGTCGATGATAAAGTCAGAACCTTGATATATTAGTAGATTGGATACAGCACTTGCCATTATCTAAAGAATTCCCGTATAATATTTAGCTTAACTTTATTTATCCTCTTTCTTAATTAAGTCTTTCACAAGTGCCTTCAGTTCAGCAACTTCATCTTGCAAACTTTGTAAGGTAAGATCCTTTTTCTTTGCGTTGTCTCTTGCTTTTATGTAAGCATCATACTGTGTAGTGTCAGTATTAAGTATTGCGTTAGACGCAGGATCCCTGCCAAGGGTAGTGTGACCCTCAACAGGGATTAGTTCAATCTCTTTCATTATGCTAGTGCGATTCCTCTTAAATCCTTAACTCTTGGCACATATGGTTGATTGTGGTTTAGTAAACTTACCTTAATTTGGAATCCATCAAACTCATCTACGTCTTCTACAGTGTATTCATAATCTGTAAATGTAACTAGATCATTTTGTGGAACCAACTCACCGCTGTCTGGTCTTCCTGTAGTATTAAAGAACTGGAATGGTAGTTCATCTAGACTATCTACGTAACCAACAGGAACTAGTTTAAACATCACTACAATCTTAGAGTCAGTCCAAGTATTTGCAGCAAGCATAACTTTAAGTCCAGTAGCACTCTTCTCTAATCTTGCAACCTTAGTAATATAGTTTCCTGCACATTCTGTTCCAATACCAGATGTAGGTTCAATGTTATTAATTATGTTTGCAGTTGTAATCATATCACATCTAGTCAAGTCAACAACAGGTGATAGGTGGGATACCTCAGAATCAAGATTTAATTCAAGAGTAAGTGACTTAACACTATTCATTCTGTTAATTTCATTAATCTGGTTTGCAACTATCTTAGTAGCAGGGAAGTAATTCTCTTCTCCAATAGTTACATCTTGGAAATCACTGTCTTTTACAAAAGATGTCTCGGCACTAGATCCTGATGGGAAAGGTCCGCAAGATGTACCACTTGTTCCTTGAACTCTAGCGACCATACTAGTTCTAGGTTCTAATTGACTCTGAACCTGTGGTGTAAGGACATCCCATGGAACGTTTTGAGATGCAACTATATTTCCACCACCACCTTGTATACCAGTTCCTGCATTGACTCCAGAAATTTGTAGGTTGTAACTATGTGGACTGTTAATTGACTGAATACCACTACTATGTGTTTTATTAATTTTAGTAAGAGGTATACCATCAAAGTTGTAACATTCTACTACTGCACCAGATGCATGTGCTTTTCCAGTTGATGATCCAGATGTTCCAGTATGGTTTCTACCATTTGTAATAAAGTTAACTTGTTTATTATTAGTTCCACTTAATCCAGAGTATGCAATAATCTCGTCCTCACTACCATCTTCAGCAACACCAAGTATTCTAATAAAACCAGGATTTGATGAACTTGCAGCAGAACCACCTATGGTAGTATGGAATCCATTGTTTTCTGCTATCTCACAACTAGTATCTGTAGAACTTAATCCAGATGCAAGTTGACTATTTGCCACCTCTGATATAACACCACTAAGTTTTAAGTAGTTAAGTGTTGATTGCATTCCATGATTACTATGGAATATTCTAATTAAATCACTACCCGAAGTTGTTTTAAGTGAGTTTGTTCCTAAGTTTAGTGTTCCACCATTGCTTTCACCCAACTCACCATTTTCTAGGATAAGTCTAGAAGGTGACGCTGTAGTTGGGAGTGTGAACTCTGCTCTGTAAATCTTGAACATCAAGTCCTCATACTGAGAAGGAGTCCAAGTAGACGCATTTTGAGACTTGAATAAGACACCGATATATGGTTGTTCAGAAATTTTCTCTCCAATATGTGCAGCATCAATAGCATCATTACCTAGTAATGAGATGAATACCTTATACTGGTTGGAGTCTGATGTCAACACCATAGCATGCTCTGTTCTGTATGGTATGAATACAGGTGCTTTGAATGTAAATGTAGTTGGTTTAGAAGCATCAGTAGATGTAAATACATCCTCTGCTTGTTTAACTACCTTAGAGAATGGTAACACTGTCTGTGTTGGGTTACCATTTACCACAGTTCTAATATCTAATGCAACAGGAATTTCCTCGTCTTTAGTAAAGAAGAATATGTCAATTTTAGTTAAGAAAACTCCACCTTCAAGAGTTGAATCCTCTATTAAGAAGGTTTGTGCTAATGGGTCAACCCATCTAGTCTCTTCACTTGCAGTTTCTGTGACATTTATTAGAGTTCTAGCATCAACTTGTGCCTCAGATGTTACCTTTGCATTTCTAACAGATATGATTGTTTCTTGTGTTGTCTGTAGAATACCTGATGAGGTAAATTCTGCTTCACCGCTAGAGTCTGATACTCCAACAACTTTACTATCACTACTATCGTCACTGAGTCTGAATAATTTTGTTCCAGTTTTAAATGTAAGATTACCAGCTTTACTTGGATCATCAATAAAGAATGAACCTCTAAGATTACCTTTCTTATCTGTAATTAAATCTTTACTAGAAACTTTTGCAACTGCACCACTTGTCTCTCCAACTAGGTAATCATTTAATTTAGGAGAACCATAGTAATTACCTTTGACTTGATCTGCAAGTGACTTAGTATCAATGTTGATAAAGGTCAAGTTAGATGTATAGTCAGTTGTTGTGCTTATGTCAGTGCCATCAAGAGGGTTAATTGAAATATTCTCGTTAGGAGCTGATATTCTTGCCTTAAACCTAAATTTACCGTTTCCTTTTTTGACATAGACTGTTTCTCCTATTTGGAATGGAATGTTGTTAGTCTGTGAATCTGTACTTGGATCTTTAACAACACCGACTATCTTAGGAGTAATTAGTTTTTTAGGTATGGCAATACCATCAAAGAATGCAAAGAATTTAGTTCTTGGTTTTAGTTTTTGACATACAAACTCAATATTTCTAGAACGCATAAATTGAATATGCTCTACTGATACAACTTTACTACCCAATGACTGTTGCTCAATCACAGGAGTAACTCTATATCTTACACCTGTCCTTGATTGTTTTGTTGTAGTTGTAGTTGTAGTATTGATGGTTCTACGCTCTTGTCTTCTACCTTTACCACCAGGATCACGCCATGCACCTACTTGTCTCTGAACATCAGTTCCAGTCCATGTAGTCTTCCATGAGTTCCAATGTATAGGAGAAAAACCATTCTGGTCTGCATTATATTCTCTAACTGTTGTTAAGAAGTTACCTTCTACAACAGGACCTTGAATAGGATTGAGTGATTTTGTATCTATCCAGTTATCTGACTCTGGGAATAGTTCTATGTCACCAGTATATGTAAATACGTTAAATGGGTTAACGTTTTCCACAGCTGATGCGTATGGTTGATCAATTAATACGGTAGATGCATATGGAAGTGTTATGATATCATCTGTCTGTTGTACATTTGTACTACTTGTGCTGTATTGTAGAGGAACCTGTGTAGTGTAATGAGCAGGACGCATTTGTCCTCTCTCAAAGTCAGTGGATACTCTATAATCAGGATGTAATGTATCAGCAGTAGAAAGACTCGCAAAGTTATCTACAATAAAACCATTTTTAAATCTATTAAGACCACTAGAATCTCTAATCTCCATATTTGCAGTATCACTCTCAAGTAATGATAACTGTGTATAGAATTCTAATGTTTTGATTCTATCCTCTAATACTTGTATGTCTCTAAATGTATATCTCTTGAAGTTTGTTTCTTCAATAGTAACGTCTTTATCTACATCAAATACATAAGGAGCATAAGATACAGTTGCTAAAAGCATTGCATCTTCAACATCTTCTGGAGGTTGTGGTCTTGTATTGGGTGCACCTTTTACAATCTGGAATATACTTTCTTTACTGAGGAATAGTTTATCAATACGAGGTAGATAATACTGTAAACTTAATGTAGTAGTATCGCTAATACCAGGTATTCCAACTTGATTATTTGTAAATGCCCTGTTATTAAAATCAAAATATTTTGTATCTGTTAATGTAAATGGATCTGATTGTGTACCACTACCCGCTAATCCCTGTGGAACTATAGGACGAAAATCAATAACGTCTCGTAACTCAGTTCCTTCGTAAGATGGGATAATTTTATAATCTGGTTCTGCATATGAATCAACAGTATATGGATTAGTTCCATTTGATGTAAAGAATCTATCAAATATAACAAGTAACTTATGTGTAGGTGCTGCTACGCCAGCTTTTCTGGTAATTCTAGAATAATCATAGAATTGATCTCTCTGACCATCATCGAGGTCAAAATTATCAGTAATATTTGTAGCACCTTTTACAATACCGCCAGATACAATTTTAAATGTAGCATTAGGTGAAGTCATGTCCTCACCATCTGTAAACACATCATCCTCAACAGGGATGTAATAAATTCTATTGCCTGTAGTGGAAACAATCCTTGCTCTTGAACCAGAACTAACACCTTCAATTACTTCATCTGTTGCAAGAGAACCTAATAAATTTGTATACTCAAAGTATGGTATTTGAGGACTAGATGTGTCTGTAGACTCAAATATTGCTTTAATCTTAAATACGTCAGCACAACCAAGACATATAGAACTATCTTCCACTCTAGTTCCATTTCCTCCAAGCACTTGAGTTAAACCATTTGATGATCCTAGAGAGTCATTAATCTCTAAAACTTTCATTCTTTCTGTAGTTTTTGCCTTACCAGATCTATCTGCACTTGTTACAGTTCCTATTGCAATAATAGAAGAAGGTGCTGAGTTGAATGTAAGTGATGCTGATGACGCATTGACACTACTGGTTGTAAATCCATTACCATTAGACATAATTTGTCCATCACCTGTTCCACTAGTAACAATTACAATGAAACTATCATTATCTGTTGCATTTACCCACTGAAGACCAGATCCCGCTGTAATAGATACAGATGTACTACTAATACCAGTAACTTCAACAGATGTTCTAAAACGACCTGATGGGTTAATTGTATTGTTATTAGTTGTATTTTTTACAGCAGCATACCCAAGTGGTGTAAGAAGTTGTTTCTTAGTACCTTCTTTTAATTCTGGACGAGTTCTAATTACATCACCAATTACTGCACCATTAGCAATTGTAGTGGAACCAAGGCGAGTAACATCAATATTAAAATTATCAGTAACAGTAGTAACAGTCGCTTTGTGTGATGCACCATTATTTGAGAACTCTACTATATCTCCTTCTCTTAATTGAGATCTAAAGTTAGATAATGTGGATGTAATTGTTCCGCTAACACCACCACCCGCACCAGACATAATAGGACCTGAGCCAGGTAATGCTACTTTAACATCTAGTAGTGCATCAGCAGTTCCATTAGCGTTAAATGTATACTGTTTAATATCACCAAATCCATAAGTTCTAACTGCACTAACAGTCCCATATGTTGCACCACTTGCATTGTTCTTTTTCAATACATCACCTACAACAAATGTGCCATTAGTTGCGTATAAAAACGTTGTGGTAGAACTATTAACTGTTTCAGCAATATATCCTGTAGCACCACTAATGGAACCAACATAGTATGCTCCTACACTACCAGATACACTTCCTGATGTGGTTATTTTTGTATAAAACTGTGTGTCAATTACGTTTACACGGTAAACTGAATCAGTTGCACCAGCTGACTGAGATCCTGACTCAAATGCTACATTAAGACATCTTGTTACACCTACAGTAGAACCACCCGCTGCTTCTTTCAATGCTATTGTTGAGTATAGAGCTGGTGCCTCAACCATATTTGTCATAAGAACAAAGTTACCAAAGTCAGAGGTAACTGTTTTATTCAGTTCTGTTGCAAATGTTCTTGGTTTTTCTGCATCTTTATATGTTGTAGATAACCTTTCAGTTCTATAACCCTGAACATATGCACAACCTGAAGACAATTGTAGTGACAACTTATCCTCAGATGGACTTACTCCACCAGATGTTGTATCAGTAGATTGATATATACCACCATTAAATCCATCATCTAAATTTTCTTTTGCATCTATCTTAAATTTCTTAACATAGTAATTACCAGATTCTTCTTTGGTTCTAGTTGCTAGAATATCATTTATAAATCCTAAATCACTACGTTCTACTTTCTTTTCTACTTCACCAACATTGGTTCTTAATAACTCAATAAAGTCTGCTGCATTTGGTGAGGTTAATAACTTTTTAACTAATGTTAGTGTAATCTTAAACCTATCTGCACCAGGTGCTGAGAAGTTTGTGCTTCCTATAGCATTGTCATATAAACTTGCGTCTTCATCAGCAGTTACGATTCTTTCTTCTACCTTAAGACCAACCTTATATGATGGGTTAGTATCATACTGATCTAATATGATAGTTTGTTCTGCAACATTTACAAAATATCCTCTTGTAAAGAAGACTCCTGCACCTACACTAGCAGTTGAACCTACAGATGTAGCAGCAGAGTTAAGTAACTGTGCTACTGGTGTACCAGCTGCAATAGTGGTTGATGCATAAGTTATATCGCTTTCACAAGTAAATGTTTCTCCTGCAGAAAATGTGCTAGTTGTATTGTCGTCTGCTTTTTGTAAGTAATTTAGATAGAATGTGATGTTACTTCTTGTAGATGTAGCAGCACTTATTGAGAATAATATACGAGCACGAACACCAGAGGTAGATCCTTTAATTATTGTTCCGTCTAAAGCAGTTCTATAATTTTCTACGTCTAAGTTAAGATAACTGTTTTGAATTAATATGCATGACACATCTTTGTTCAAAGTAATGCCACCTGGCACAACCATAGAACCTTCTTTATAAACACCTTGACCAAATGTGTCTATCTGATCTTGCAATAAAGTTTGCAGCGTAGTAAGTTCCCTAGCTTGTACAGGAAAGCCAGGTTTAAATAATACTTTCAGAAACCCTTTACTTTTATCGAAGTCATCGAAGTAAGGAGCTATATTGAGGTTCGTATTCTGTGCCATTTAGAATTCAATTACTACTTTTAGCTCTTCGTTTTGGTCTGCCGAACGAGTGATCGGGATCCTATTATCTAGGTATAAAATTTCACCTGAGTTTAATTCAATTTCTTCGTTGGCATAACCTTCGACAAATGATAAACCTAATTCATAAACAGATACACCAATAGTTATCTGTGTTAGTGGAACGGATGCTGTTCCAAAAGATCCATTTGGTGTAGCAGTATAGTTATTTGTAGATCCAGTAATCTGATTAGCACCAGAAAAGGGAATTACGTTTCCATTGACTGTACCATCAGTCTCATCTTGATAATACTTTAAGACTTTAGTTGTTGCATCATATGATACAACTAATCCTTTTGCATTTGTAGTTACTTGGGTAATAGTTTCACCTGGTGCAAATGTACCACTAGGTGTTCCTGCACCTGATTGTGGGAATATCAATGCTTTCACAGCAGATCTAGTATTCTGACTACAAACAGTTGTAGTGTTATAATCAGTAGGATTTAATACAAGACCAACTCTTCTGTAAGTTAAATCATTAGGAAAATCAACAAAAGCACTAGTAGTTTCTAACTTACTAGCAAACATCAATCTATATGCACCCAACTCTCTTACAGAGTCAAAACCATGTCCACCATTAGGAGGAAGAATAACATCAAGAGAAGCATTTGATCCATTACCAACATTAGTAATAAGACTTACATCTATAGATGCAAAACTATATCCAGAACCCGCTTGTGTAATTGTCACAGAAGATATGGAACCAGATACAATCGTAACTGTGCAAAGTGCTTGTGTTCCACCGTTAATATTATAGTCACCACGAATAGGAACATTGGTAAACGTTCCATTGTTATAACCAGATCCTGCATTCTCAATAACAACAGTGTCAACAGATCCTGCATTGGCAGCAGATTGCACCAATGAGTTTGATAACACAGGAATAAACTCTGAGGTAACAAACTTTAGAATATTGTCTGCGTCAATAGTATAAAGATATTTCCATCTGTATGAATATACGCCAGGACTATCTGATGTTTCAATAATTGTTGTTGAAGTTCCTGTTGGTTCTACCAAAGAAGGGCGTCCTCTCGGAAACTCAGGACTTTGACCATTATAAAGACACTTGTAGACATTAAAGTCTGAGTTCATAACATAGAAATTACTGTCATACAGTCTAGAAGAACCGTTTGCAGTAGTTTTTGTTGGTGCATAATCAGGTTTGTACATAGAATATGTACGTCCTACTCCACCAGTTGTTTTAGTAGGATCCACCCAATCAACTCTAGGTATTACCAGAGCAGTGTCGGATATATCAACACGCTTAAATGCAACGGAGTCACCATAAGAAGTTCTCGCATACTCGAAGCTATCAAGAGGTTCTCCTGTGGGTGGTACATCTGAACTACCCCAAGTTTTTGCTCTACCTACAAACATGTAAACCTTATTGGTCGCAGTTAAGGTATTTCTAAAGCTCTCTGCAGCGTATATTCTAAAATTGTCTGTAACTAATGCCATTGCAATAATATAAGCTTTATTGGTTATTTATAACGATCTCAGACGAACTTCTGGTAAGAGACTTACATCTCCGCTTGTTGTCCGCGAGAATGGAAACTCAACTGTGAAAGTTTGGTCTCCTGTAACAGTAACAGTGTATAATCCATCAAATCCTGTTCCAGTAGTAAAGTCTAGATAAAATCTTTGACCTGTAACTAAATTATGATTACTTGATGTAGATACGGTGCACACAGTTCCACTAGAATTATATGTTCCTGTGCTTACAGGATGTGCAAAACCAACACCAGTTGTCCCAGTAGGTCCTGTTCCTTCATGTCCTCTACCATCAGTTGCAACTGTAAGTGTGTTAGCATTTACATCTTTTGCACCATATAATATTCTCTCACAACTCCATACTGGAGGTGTAACACTTGTATTATAGAATGGTACTAAGATCTCACCTTCGTCTGGGAAACCAGCTTTTTGTGCAGAATTGAAATACACATTCTTCAAATTAATTGTAGTGTCAGTTGCATTTATACTTTGTGTTAGATAAGATCCACCAAGAGATAATGAATTAGATACAATTCTATCTCTTTGTTTTCTTTCTAATGCTAGAGGATGCACAGCAAGAACAGTTGGTGCACTAGTATATCCAGATCCCCCCTGTAAATTTATAACTGATAAAACTCTACCACTTCCAATTTCAATTTCTGTTTCAGCAGCAGCACCTTCTCCTCCACCACCGATGAATAACAATATTGGAGGAACTTCATAGTTAGATCCTTGATTTGTGATTGTAACCTGTGTAACCTGTCCACCTGTAACAGTAGCAGTAAACTCGGCAACAGTTGGTCTTAATCCTGTATACTCGTAACTATCAATAGTTGTAGAACTTGATATAGTCGCAACACGACGATCAGATCCTTCACTAGAAATTTGAACTCTATCTTCTGGGTCGATAGCGTTGAATGTATTACTTACTAATATATCTGAGGTGCTACCTGTATAGATGAATAGGATACAATCAGATCCTGCTCTAGGTGCCTCACTAAATTCTATAATTGAACCTGTTAATTGATATGCAACGCCAGGTTCCTGATATACGCCATTTAAGAATATAAGTAAATTATTTTGTGCTTGAACTGCAGCGTTATCACTTTCTAATGAGAATGGTTCAGTATTCTCTTTCATGGTAAACGTTTTCTTCTTATTGTCAAAGAAAGGTGCAATCTCATCTAACTGAGTTAATTTACCAAAATAGAATCCATAGAAGTCCATACCCGCAAGAGGTGCTTCTGTAAATGTAACTTCACTGCCAGTATATGTGTATGCTTGTGTGCTACCTTTAATTTGTAAAGTGCTATTCAAGAATATCAAGAAGTTATCACTAGCTGGTAATACTTGTGTAGATCCACCAGACTGCATTGTGAATGTCTTATCATTCCCATCAAATGCGACATCTGAGACACCAATTTGGAAGAATGGTTGACTAGAAGATGTTCTAGTAATACCATTTAAGTTACCAGTATTAGTTCCAACATTTAATGTAATTGTGGTTGAAGTTACTGAATCTATATTAATTGCAGTATCGTAGTAAGGATCTGAAGGACGTGGATAAGTTTTGACTGATGTGTTATTATCGTTCTCACATGTAAATGATAATGATCCGTTTGCTATCTTAACACTTGTTCCTGCTGTTAAACTATGAGATCCTATTGTTAAAACTAATACACCTGTATTATTATCATATGTGGCATCTGTTACATTATGATTGACTATTGGAGATGCTCCTACGTTGACTGTAATAGTATTAGTAGATGTGTTTGTAATAGAAATAGTTTGTCCAGATACAGGATCAGTAGATCTTGGATAAGTCTTCGTCGCTGTATTTCCGTCCATAGCACATGTGAAGGATAATGCGTTGTCTGCTATGGTAAGTGTGTTGGATGTAGATAGATTATGATTGGCAGAGGTAATTACCATGTTACCTGTTGATGGAGTGTATGCTATGTTGGTTATTGGATTTGGTAAGGCACCAACATTACTTGTAACTGTCCCTGACACAAATGTATGTGCATAGTTACCACCTGATTGGACTGCATTACTTGCTGTGCCTCCAGCCCATGTGTGTGCACCAGTTCCTACTGCCTGTGTAACGATACCCCATAAAGTTGTAATAGTAGATGCTACATCAATACAGCATGTTTCAGAGTATGTTGATGTTCCATTATCAACACTAATTGTATTATCTGTAATTTGAGATCCTACAGTATCTGAGTTTGTAGTAACTGTAAGGTTACGCA
>VTLG01016263.1_pt1 | contig 43714 bp, 64 predicted proteins | sample 4694571 | NCBI WGS metagenome assembly VTLG01 (sample SAMN12604809, study PRJNA352737) | marine metagenome | biome: ENVO:00000447; feature: ENVO:00000209|ENVO:00000569|ENVO:01000036; material: ENVO:00002151; isolation source: viral sequences binned using virsorter ...
ATGCAGTATTCTTACCTTGTGTGTCTGAACCTTCATAAGTAGCTAATGATTCAAAGCCGATAGCTGTATTACCATCACCATCTAAACTACCAGCTAATGCCCCAGCCCCGAAAGCACAATTGTCCTCCCCTGTCGTAAGTAACTTCCCTGCACCATGCCCATAGAATGTATTATCGTGACCACCCGAAGCAATTGCATTTCCGGATAAATAACCCAGCGTGGTGTTCCCGCTGGTACTGTCTAATCCACCAGTTCCACCACTATCATTATTCGATAGACTTATTCGGGAGTTGGAGTCGAGAGCAATATGATCTACCCAAGACCCAGTTGAATAAGTACCTATAGATAATTCACCAGCCGTACTAACGCTAAATCTCCATTTATCAGCGTTGTCATCTCCTTCGTCAGCCCATAATTCTATTGTACCTGCCGTATTCTCAAAACCAGCAACTGTTAATGCAGTAGCATCAGCAGACTGCGTAATCTTCATATCACCAGTTAATACTTCTGAATATGCGTAATCTCCACTACCAGATACAGTTAAATCACCTGAAATAGTAACATCACCAGATATTGTACCTCCTGATAAAGATACATTAAGTCTATTATTTGAAGCATCTAAAGCAGCATTTAAAGCTTCTGCTGTTGTATGTGAGAAAGCGGCTACTGAACTACCGCCTGATGTTAGAAGTACTTTATTTAATACTTCTTTACTTGTATACTTATGTAAATCAGCCATAGTAATGACTCCTTATATTCCGCCACCACCGCCATTAAGGCATTATTTTTATAAACCTAATTAACTTAGGTAAAGTTATACGGAAGTATAGAACGTACACCTCCAACTTTTTCACGTCTTCTATCTCCAAACCTACGTACAAACTCTTGAAACTTTCGTTTGTGCATTTCAGATAACTGAAATGCTATACCAGAACTCTCACCTTGCGTAGTTCCAGCACGGTCCATGTAAAGACACATCTTTACATAGTCAACAAGGGAAAGATGAAACGTATTATCTATATCAGGTGTATCACCTATAGATGTAATTTTTTTTGGTTCAGCCCAATAATGCAAAAGAAGACCATCAGTAACTGCATGATCTACAGCTTGCCAAGCTTTCCTTGACGTACGTGTAGTTCCGGTAGATGAATAATCAGATACTAATCCAAGATGATTACCTTTTATAAACCAAGCTACTCTATCTTCAGGATATGTTATATTACTCGCCATACCTAATCAGGCTGTTCAATAGCATTAGTTTCAGAAGTAATATCAAACATAAGTGTTTCACCATCTAATAAACGTGGTATTTTTATATAATCACCATTATCATCCATGAAATCTACACGATAAATTTTATTAATCTCAAGTGCGTTATTACTTGAATCTTGAGCTGAATCATTTAAACTATAAAACATTTGATCAGCTACTACACCAACTTTAGCAGCCATACTCTTTGTAGAATAAAGACCAGCCTCTACAAGACCATCATTTAATAAAGAAATAATATAAGATTCAGACGCATCTGGAAATACTTGACGTACCCTACTTATAATTTGTTTAACGGTTAATGAATGTACAGACATTTAACTCCTACCTATTAAAATTTGAATACCTTTATCATAATCTGCTTGTAACTTTAATTGTTGTTTTTCATACCAAGCATATTGAGTACTATCAATAGAAAGCTCAGATTGAATTATTGCTAATGCAGACGAAACTAATTCAATATCTTCACTATCTTGAGCACCATAAACATCTGTAGTAGATGACGGCTGATTATTATTACGCACATCAGAATCAGCTTCTATGCTACTAAGTTTATTTTGCAAAGCTTTAATTGCCGCATATAAGGGAACTAAATACTCAGCCTCATCTGGAAAAACAGCAACTGCCGAATCTCCAAAAGCTACAGAAGGATACTGTACCTCTGAATACGTACATGACCCACCACCGGGCAGTACGTCTAAGGAATTATTCTCAATATAAAAAACAGGATCAGTTACCGTAGCATAGTTCATATCATCGGGGTCACTGTAACGCCCCTTATAGCTTGCAGGTATAGGACGGCACGGTTGTTTTATATCCCCGTCACTCCTAAACACACGAAGAACCTTACCAGTATTTAACGTACTCGCAGTGCCGGACGTAAAAGATTGAGATGCTGAACATAAATCAATAAGGTTAGGAGGTAATATATTTATTATCTCCTTAGCACCATCAGTAAGAAACTGAGTCAATTCAGTTTGAGTAGGAGCACTGCTACCATCTATAGAGAGACTTGTCAGTGCTTCTACCTGTGCTTCAAACGTAGCCATTATGCACTCGCTACAAACACTTCAACACTCACAGCATTGCCACCAGGATTAACCTGTATACTACCTAAGTCAGCCATCGTTCCGAAGCTTGGGCTTGTATCTGCTTCTGCAAGCATTAATCCATCAGCACTACCAAGAACATGGCTTTGTCCAGCACTTAAAGTTACTTGATATAACGTAGCTGCTCCAACTACCGCTAATTCAACAGCATTAGCACTGTCTAAATTCGTAATTCTAATATACTTTGAATCTTCAATATCTACAGCACCAGCCGCCCCATAAGCATTAGAATTAAAAACTAAAACAGTTGTAGTTTGACTTGCTGCACAAGTAACTACTCTTTTCATTACCTCGTCAATACTTGCAATTTCCAATGTACGCTTAGAACCGTAGTCTTGATTATCAAGTACAATATCCTCTTGTATCTTTACTTTTAGTGTAGCCATTAATATTTCTTCTTCTTACCGTACTTTACTTTTTTACCAGTTTTCTTTGCATACGACTTAGCTTTTTTCTGACCTGCTTTTGTATAAGAAAACTTTTTTTTCCCAACTTTAGGCATATCTTTTATTCCTCTGTTTTATATCTTCCTCCATAGTTGTAGTGCTAAACTCAATATCTGTACGCTTACCAATCTCACTCATCATATATAAGTTTGTAGTATACTTCTTTTCTGACGTTTTCTTACCGCATACCTTGCAATAAAACCATCCATCTGGATTAGGAGATTCACATTTTATACAATTCTTTTTCATAATTCTTTATGGTTTCGGGGACCATCCTTTATACGACAGCCCCCACAGTACCAAAAACTGTTATCTTTATTTATTCAGATAGTTAGCTTATTCAGCTACGTGTTCACCAGTACCAGCCGCTAAACCACTAACAATATCAGAAACAAGAAAAGCCGTAGCTGCTGTTGCTGAAATCATTGTGATTTTAAATGAAGCTCCAACTACTGCTGATGCAGTAAAGTTAAATCCATCAGAACTTGCATTTTTAGTATACGTTCCGTCACCATCAGGTTCATTATTGATTATCTTATCAGCAGATGCGGCAGTATCTACACTAAATATCTGTCCCGCAGTAGCCAACATCGTAAACCTGACCCAAAATCCAACGCTTTTACTTTCAACAGCAGGTAGTACAATTAATTGTGTACCGCTTGTTAATGCAGGTACTATAAAATGAGTACCTGAATCAGCTAAAGTTAAAGCAGACCTAATTGCTCCAGCCGCTCCTTGGTCTGTCAGTAAGGAAATTTTATCCTTATACTGCCAAGGTATAGCTTGATCATTAGGATGGATTTGAGAACCATCGCCAAAACTATTACTATTTACGTTTAGAATGTCACTTCGCATTATTCAGCCTCCTCGAATACCATTAACGCATGAGTTTCAGGCAAAGAAACTTCAAGACCAGCTTCGGTCAAGATCATATCTTTACGTAAATCTTCATCTGCGCCTTGGACGTTAGTCATTATCTGTGTGTCACGGTTAATACCATTTCCAACCAGAGGTCTATATGAAACGTGATCAAGGTCAACTATGCAGCAAAATTCGCCAGCTACACCCCTGAACAACGGCTCTCTAACTAATGAAAGATCGCCATGAACAGTTTCAATTTTGGTAATCTTATGACCGTAAGTACCTTGACTTCTCTCAAAGTTATAAGGGACTTTAGAGCTATTAGTATCACCAATGAATCCAACTCCATCACCAAGCTTGTTGAAGAGTGAAATTACCGGAAGACTACACAAAGCAAGTTTGGTAGAATTACCGCCACGTGCTGGATCAAAGACCACTTCCAAGTCGCGAAGCAGAACATCGTATGTTAAACTTCCCGCCGCTAATGTTTTTAAGTAAGCCTGTCCTTCGGTGTATTCAATCTGTTCACTATCTTCTTTGGTTTGACTTTGACCGTTTGCTATGATATGACCTGCGATACCTTCTGTGTAGTTTACACCACCAGAACTTGCACGCTGACCAAAAAGCATAGCACGCTCAATATCAACTTTATGTTCACGTAATTTGATATTCCAAATACGCTGCCATTCATCTGAATACCCTTTGTACACAGTTGCTCTTGCTGTATTAGACATCTCACAAGCAGTCTTGAAGATTTGGGTATACCCATAATCGTGATCAAGTTCTTGCGAGAAAACGTCAGGTGCTCCAGTACCTTCTGCAAAAGCAGTACCAATTACCTGAGCTTTACAGTCTGCCGCTGGATCAGCGTCAGAACCGGGATTAGTCAACCACTTTATATCAATAGAAGTGCTTGAGTTAACCGCAGTAATGAGAGCATTGGCATGATTGGGCGCACCGCTGTTTCCCGTAACGGAAGCAACTTGTATCACCATACCTTTAATCAGCCAAGACTGAGCCGCTGAAATAGTAGCGGTAACGGTTGCACCAGTTGATACAGCCGCAAGGTTTGTCGAAATGGTAAAACTCCTATCTGTCCACTGCATCGTACTCCTATCTTCAAGGAAGCGAAACTGAGGATCAGTAGTAGGAACCTTACCTACGCTGGAAAGGTAAACAAAAAATGGCGACTCTTCAGGAGCTAATTCTGCAACCCTATCACTGAAATCATAAATTCGTCTTGATCCCTGAGAAAGAGAAAGAGCAGTATTAGTACCCGGAGTGGCGACTTTTACCTGTCCACTATTAAAATTAGCCATTATTATGACTCCTTATTTTCTCTATTTTAAAGAACGCTATTCCGACTCCCGGCTTTTACAATGGCTTCCCAAGTTTTATCAGCATCTGATTTAGCCTTTGGGGACTGCCCATGTAAAACTCCTGCCGTACGTGGAGTCGGTTGTTTTGTCTGAGGAACCTGTACGCCTTTCTGAACGTTCTTACCAGTAGTATTACGCCATAGATTGACCAGTTGTTCTACTGGTACGCTATCTTTTGGTTGTGATATAAAATCCATAAATTCATTTACATCACTGTTACTCATATTATGTTCAGTACGTAACTGATTCATCGTATTATTCATCGCCATCTTATTTTCCATGCGCTGAATTTCAGTATCCAGTACAGAATGAATATGATTTTGTTCACTCTGTTGTCGCATTTTATATGATGGTGAATCTGGCTTATAATAAGCATCCCAAGGGTTAAACTCTTCTTCAGTAACTTGAGGTATAGAATCTTGAACCTGTTGCTGTTGATTTTGTTGCTGGCTATTTAAGTATTCAGTCATTGCTGTCTGCATCTTTACATTATCTGCTTGAGCCTTATCATACATAGATTGCCATTTTTTTACTTCATCCTCAAGCGGGTTCGCCTGAACCTGCTCTTCATCAACTTGTTCTTCTTCCTGTACATCTTCCTGTAATTCAGGTTGTTCTTGTTCGAGTAGCTGTTCTTCTACAGCCGGTGCTTTAGCTTCAGCCATTGTTTTTCTCCTTTTTAAGATGTCCCAAAATCTTCTGGAACTTGACTACCTTCGACACCGATCATAGCATCTTTCTGCTGTTCGATGGCGTTTTGTAATCTTTCCGATTCGAGCCTCACCTTTGTAGTTAGTTCGTTGGCACTTATTCTTTTATCAGCCTTGGCGTCTGAAGTGATGTTATCAAGTCGAGATTTAAATTTCTGAACCTCAACCCGTTTACGATCAGCCACAGACTCCCTGCGGGCGGTTTGCAAGTCTCCCTGCAAATCTTTTATCTGTTGTTGCAGTTGCTCATTAAATGACTTCAACTGCTCAACTTCGTTAAATCTTTGCAATATACCTTCCTTGTCAAAAATCTCAGGATTCTTCTTAAGAACCTCAATCTTATCAACAATACCCATCTGGTATGCTTCTAAATATACATTAAGTTCTGCATATTTGGAAGTAGGTAACGTAGAACCCGGAACAATACGTACGTCATGCTGTTCTATATTGTTCTTATCTTTCTGTATATCTATTATAGTTTGCGTAACGTCATCATATAAATTTACCGTTACTTCTGTTAAATCGTTATTGGGCTGTGAAACCCTAAAGTATTTCTGATGTGTATAATGCTGTTTACACATTGAATAAAGCACACGTCCAAGTTTAATAATACTAAACTCAACATCACGTAGTTTAGACTTACTACGTTCAGAGCCTAATGCAATCATCTGCTGTGTACCCTTAAATGTTTCAGGGGCTTTTTCTGACACACCGTGCATAAGCTCCGGTATACCAAAAATAAAATCTATATAAAATTCACATTGCTGTATAAGCTTATAGAACTCACCAGCTAACGGCGTAGGTGCAGGATAATGCGGTTCACCTTGACTGCTGTCTACTTCTATAACTGCATTTGGATTAGCCCAATCTTTCTCAAGCTGATCTAAGCCATTAACAGCACTGCCTACAGGAACAAGAAGTTTTAAACCAGCAGAAGCCTGTGCGTGAGATAAAGCAAGGCTCCATAATTTATTTAAAAGCCTTTGCATTGGAACTGCACGTGACACATCAGAACGTGAATATGGTGTCTCTGTCCAGTTATTGGGGAATGGTACTATGGGATAATCTGCTATATTCAATATATACTCATCAAGTACAACCTCTTCACATGAAGACGTAACACCAACACGTGTCTGTATAAAACTCTCATAGGAAAAATTCCCATTGGTAAAATCATCAGGTCTTTGCTCAACCAGCATACCAAACTCATCTTCTGTAAGTATAGACTCAGCACCGCTTTCATTGTCTATCAGTCTATAGAAAGGAACTTTTACCTTATAGAAACGCTCAAGAATCTGATAACGACCACGCATCCATGTTTCTTTATCCTTTACTTCAGAAGGTGTAAAGACTGTACGGCTACTCTTATTACTTGAATCTGGAAAATCCTCATCGCTGTAAGGACTTATTTCATCAATCAAGCCGGGAATAATCTCTCCGGTTTCTTCATCCATTTGAGGACCAAGTTCGGGGTAGAGGCTAACGATCTGTTCACCTGTAACGATGCTTGACAGTATAACACTATCCGCATCTGAGAACCATCTGTCTCGGGATGTAGGAGGAACGTAAACCCTGAAAGGATTAATATGCGTGAACCGTACGTCACCTCTACCCATATCTGCTTCCGGGTCTATATAGGCATATAAATAACCTATACCAACAGTAGCAAAATCATGTATTGCCTGTTTAATATGAGAATCACCATCTGAAGATTCCCATACAGCACCAAGCATTGTCTGCCATACCTTAGCCATTTTAGCATCACTGTCTTCACGCGGAAGAGCAGTAAACACAGGCGGGCGTGCAGTCATAAAAGACTTTAACTTCTCAACGGCAGGAGAAATCCTGTCCATTGGAATATCAGCCTGATTACGTGACTGTAATTCATCAGACTCATCAGACGTGAAATGATTACCAAGATAAAAATCAAGGTCTTTACGCGCTTCTGTATCCCAAGACTCACGTTCGTCACGATAGTTTTGAAATAATTCCTTATTAACAAGTGCTCTCGGATCGTATTCCATTATAACCTTGCTCCTGTCAACCAGTTATAAGATTTAAACTTTTTCTTTATCTTTCTAATTGTCTCGTCTTTCTTAAATCTTCCACTTGTAGGTGGACGTCCATAATAATCTGCATAATACAGTGCGTCCATTAAATCATCATGTCGTGAAACAGGATGTTCAAAAAGCTCATCTACAAGCTCAGTCATGGATTTACGTATAAACAGTCTCTTTGAATTTACAATAGGACCTAACGAAGTTTCAAGTCGGTCTTGCTTTTTTATTCCGGCAGGTGGGCGTACACCTTTAAATACTCCCGGCATCAGCCTTCTATCGTCACCGGCAAGTCGTGTAGTCATATCACGTACCATCTCCTGCGCGGCGACAGTTTCTATATTAACCCTACGTACAGGTGCATATCTTTTTGCATACTTAATAATAATATCAGGCAAATCAAACGTTGGTATACGTTCACGGAAGTAATCAAGTACGTAGCGATTTTTTTCAGAATCAATACCAAGTACAACTATTACCTGATAATCTGATGTTGACGTAGCAGTTGCAGCTATGTCAACACCCATAAATACGTTTATAGGTATACGATCACCTTTCAACTCTAAGAACGTAAAGTTGTCTTCACTTATGAATGTGCCATTATGATGTTTTATTCTGTCAACCTTAAATGAGGCGGACGATACGTCACGGGCATCATTCATATATTCTTGGGCAAATTTATTCAGCATACCCATTTCAGCAAACTCAGCCTTCTTACGGTCAAGCTTTGCTATGGGGAACTGCTCTTTCCATATGGGCTTATCGTTTTCAATAGCCCTATAGAAACTTAAATCCCAAGGGTATTTCTCTTTACTGCCCTTAGATTCGTTATATCCATCAACAACGGTCTGTAAAAAACTATCAAAATGTACAATAGTTCCAGATAACCATATCCAGCCTTCCCTGCCGGGAGACTCTTCAAGAGCTGGATATACCGTAGAAACAACCCACTTCTTAATTTCAGAACGCCTCTCTGGTGTTTTTGTATTTAATTCAGATTCAAAGTCATCAAGCACAATACCAGTATAACGTACATCTATTTCAGTTCTTCCACGTAAACGCTGGGTAGTACCCTTGGCAATTATCCTGTCGCCCTTTGACGTAACTAAATCCTTCTCAGTCCATCTCTTTCCAACAAGATCACCGCCAAGCGAACCAAAGTAATACTGAATAGCCTTATTCGTCTCTAAGTGATTACGTATATACTTGAGGTGGTCAATAGCCTGACCCTGTTCTTCAGCTACCCATGCTATAAAGTTACGCTCATCAGATGCACTGAAACATATCTTGTGAAGTATAGCGGCTTTTGCGAGTATGGATTTGCCAAACCCTCGAGGTAGGATATTACATAAACGTGCACCGGGTTGTGTAGTAATAAGCTTTTCAGCTATCTCATAATGAAAAAACGGACTTTGGCTCTTATTTAAAAAATCATTAGGCAAAAACGCACGACCAAAGTAAATAAGATCTTTATACGCACGTGCAAGTACCTCATCCTTATCTGACAAATCAGACGGAGGACTTACGATATTGAATATCTTACCCTTATCCAAGGTAATGTAGTGTTTATCTCTTTAAAGAAGTACGCCTTATTGGTAAAAGCGAACTCTATTTCAGACTGTTTTCTTTTTCTTGTAAGCATAGTTCTTATCATAGTCATACTCATAATCCTTATAAGTTCCTCCAAATCTTTTAACTGCCCTGTCAACAGCCCTCTGTTCAGGTGTCATCATACCACGTATCATACCGCTTGAAGTATCACTGCCGTCACCATTCATCTGACCACGCTTTATAAGTATACCCTTAGCCATCTTCCTTGCCTTATCATAGCCCATACGCTGTGACAGCTGAGATGTAAGCCTATATAGTAAAAGGGACACTACTTACGCTTTCTTTTTTCATATGTAGAAAGCTGATCATTCTCTTTGCGCTCTTTATACTCTTTGCCGTTGCCTTTAAGTGCCATTTCCCACTTTTTCTCACGTAAGCTTTTGTTCCTTTTTACCTGTACAGCATACTTATCCTTTTCAACTATATCCACATCAAGCCAATCGCCAAACCAATTATCTCTCATCTTTAGCCCTATAGTACTTATAGTATAGTTTTTTCAAAGTTAGTAAACCTTCTACCTTCTTCTCTATTCTTGCGAGCCTAAATATAATACTAATGAACAACATCAGTATAAAGAATACATATAACTCCCAAAACGGAAAGTTTGGAGGCTCAATAAGAGACTCAAAGAAGTAACCCAAGTCCCTAATCATCACTATCGCCGTTCAACAATGCACGTTCTGCGTGTGCTACAGGTTTAACATCTACGTTATTAAGTTTTTTAAGCTGTTCACTGGAAAAACCCTGAAATACGGTAAGTGCTTCACGCTTTTCTTCCTTGGGAAACATGTCCCTGATCTTCATCAGCAGTTCTATAGCACGTAATTTGTCAGAATCCTTGCCATCTATGTTTTCTATAACACATTTTGTCTTTTCAAACAGGTAATCACTATCAATACCGATCTTTTCCAGCGATTTTGAGTTTTCTTTACTAATCATACGAATAATACGCTCTTGTTTAAGTAATAATTTAGCATGTTGTTTTGCATATCTGCGATTATTAGTTCTGTACGCCTTAAGATACGCATCAATAGCATCATCACCATCAGTAACGTACCTTGCAAACAATATTTCACGCCCCGTAGGCTTTTTACGGTTCTTAACAGCACCGATGTGATCAACATTCGGATTGAATGAGTAGATATTCTTAACAGGTTCACCATCAAGGGTATAATACTTTGATTTAAAGTGTTCTTCGACTGCGGTATTCCGCATACCCAGCAACGTACGTACGCCAATTTTGTCTTTATTAAGTATTTTAAGAACCTGCTTGTCGTCCGTAAGCGTATAGGAACCCTCAGGAGCCGTACGCCAATCAAGTTCCAGTGGTTCAAAGGGAAAATTGTTGCGAAACTCTTCTTCATCCTTAAATATGTATTCTACCTTACCCTTAACAATACGTTCATACACTTTCAGTTTCTCTTTTCAGTCTCTTAATATACCAAGTCAACTCTTCATTAGATTTTAAAATACGGTATACCTCTTCTAAAAGCTTAATCTTATCATATTTAAGATAATCACGGTTTGTTTTATTTAGATAACTTTGTTTTCTTTTACTTATAGTACGTTCCATATAGCTGAAATTAATTATAACGTGCGCTTTATCTGAAATAGTTTTTAAAAAAACTTGATTTTCTATCTATAATATAATATATATATATATATAATATATCTAAGATAATAGATAATCTAAGATAATAGATAATCTAAGATAATAGATAATCTAAGATAATAACTTAATAAACTATAATAAATATAACGTACGTTATAGTATTATAGTTATTACACGATGAATTGCGTATTAGTGCAGTACGCCGCTCAAGGAAAGGAAATAAGTGTTACTAAGGCGGCGGGTTGTGGTAAGCAGGACTAAAGGACTAAAAAGGGTGTTTTTTAATAAACTTCTCCATGTACGTACGTGTAAGATAGTTTATAAAAAATGGGGGTCTATAGTCCTACTGTCCTGTTACAAGAAAGGAAAACACGTAAAAATTTTGAAAAAATTATATCGTTATGTGTCTCTCTCTTTTTTCCGCCCCCGTACCCCCAGTGCGTATTTTTACGTTGAGATTTTTTACGTTAAGATTTTTTACATTGAAATTTATTTTACGTAAAAAAATTTAAACTCCTGTAGTAAACTTAAATTTACGTAAAATCATTTATATAGGATTATATTTAATATTAAACTACATTTAAAATAATTGGTATAAGTAGTAAATAATACTTGACTTTATTGTATTTTTATAGTTAAATTTAGCTATGGTTTATAATAGGACAATAAAAGATTTAAAAACGTATAAAAATTATTTACGTAAAATTTTAGTGCGCGTCTGTTCTATAATAAGGAGCTATTATGAATAAACCAGAACAGACACAAAAAAACCCTAACATCAAAACCGTCGCGGGGTATAAAATAATTGACGGTGTAGTAAATGTAACAGGAAACCAAATGACAACTTTGCGTAATGCTCATACCGTTATAACTGAACACGGTATTGAATTACCATTTGATGATTTTGTCAATTCGCAATTATCAAAGTCTATTGGTTCTGATTATAAAGGTAAATGGACCCAGGGGAACGGTTCATCCAGTACAGACAGTGAAAAAATGTCTACTTTAAGACAAAAGTTTGAAACTCAAATTATGTCTGAAGCAGATACAATAATAAATGGAAAACATATGTTTATTGATAAAAACGGCAATCCAAAGGAATGCAGCATATCATTTACATTACGCACCCCAAAGGGAGAAGATAAAGAAGAGTATAGAAAAGAGCTCAAAAAAGCTTATGAAAATACCCTTGAACAAATAGAAACAGATAACCCAATTAACCAATAAATAAAACATGAGCAGACGCGCATTAATTAAAATTTCAAAACCTATAGTGATTATTAAACGTAATGGCAAACACTATACAAACGCCACAAAAGAAGATTTTAATAATAATATTGAACATCTAAGCGGTAAAAAACCCAATAAACAGGAATTATATTGCAAAGGAACCCGTACCCAATTAACAGAAAACCAAATAGAATTAAATAATATTTCAATATTATTAGAAAACGGTATTACGAAAATACCAGATCAGTATTTCAAAACAAGTTCAAAACTTGAAAAAAGAATTATAGTAAAATAAAAAAAATAAAAAAAAAAGTTATTGACTGGCAAAATTTTTATACGTACATGATCACCATAACTAATGACAAGAAAGAAATAGAATAACTATGACAAGAAAGAAACGGAGTTAACGTATGCCTATAACATTAATCAACATAATAAAAGATATTATAAATAAGTAGAAGAGTAACGCCAACTTAATAATGCAATCAACACAGACAGGAGTAACAACGTATGGCATAATAACGCAACAAAAAACCGAGGCGGAGCGGTTAACCTCCGCCAAAGATTTAAAACGTAGGAGAACGCCATGAGTAATCAAATACAAATTAGAAAAGAAAGAGGTACGTTATACGCACGTATCTATAAAACAGATATCGTTATTGTAAAGAACGGTAAGATAACACTTAACAGATCAAAGTACAAGACAGCTACAACAAAGAAACGTATGAATCAAGTAGCTGAACAACTTGGATTAGATTATAAAGTATACCAAAAGAATTATGAATGGTACGTAGTAAACCCAGGTGGTAACGTACAACATTTTAAAAACAGAACAATAACATTAAAGTAGGAGAAACGTATGACTATACAAGATATGAAAAGAAAATCATTAAAATCTAACGTACCTTACTACTTCTCACCAGATACATTAAAGTGGTTTGGTCAGAAGTTAAATGATTTTAACGTAGAGAAATGTAAAGATGGTAGATATAAAGCAAGCGCACCAAGTTATTGGAACGGTGAGCTTATGGGTACGTCTATAATATTTTATGACCCAGTAACTAATAAGTTTGAAAGTAAATAAGGGAGTAATGTAATGATTGATTATTTAGAAAAACAATTAGAACGTCTTATAGATTACACCAGTAGCGAAGGATTTTTTCGTGGCGTAATGATGTTCGCTCTATTCGTATTATTATTTAACGTAATACGGACCTGTTTTACAGGATGATTTCTGCACGTCTCTACACACACTAACAATAACGTGCATCATCCTACGGTACGTGGAGTCATATACTCCGCTTTGGCTTCACGTACCATTATAACACACAAAAGATTTAAACAATAGTAACGTACATATAAAAGATTTCTTATGACAAGAAAGAATAACAACCAACAATGGAGGAACGTATGTCAGAAATGAAGAAGTTCCATTCAGCATTACATAAGCAAGGTTACTTATGTACAGAAACGTTTTCTGCGAATGTTTACTGTGCACTACGTAAGAAACCTATGTCTATTACAATGCTGATAGGACAAGCTGGTACGGGCAAATCATTCCTACCTGAAACGCTTGGTGAAGTACTCGGATGTAACGTGTACGTAAAGCAAGCGTATCAAGGTATGGATTGGGATGAGTTCGTACGTAAGCACGTACCTGATGAGAATACAAAGTCAGGTATTAAATCAATAGACGCTGAACTTCTACGTGCGGTTCAAGAATCAAAAGAGAAGAAAGTAATACTGTTACTTGATGAGTGGGATAAAACACGTATCAGTAGCGATTCTTACTTCCTTGATTTCTTGCAGACTGGACGTATAAGTGTAAGCGGTCAAAAGTATCAGGCTAATTTAGACAACCTGATAATTTTCTTTACGTCAAACAATGAGCGCGACATATCAGAACCGTTATTAAGACGTGTTATGGTGGTAGAAGTAGAACATCTACCTGTATCACTTGTTGCTAACGTACTTAAAGACAAGTACAAAGACAATCCTACTGCGATGTCTACGATAGAACCTACATTGAAACTATATGACGTTTCAATTAAGAGTAAGATGGATAAACCTGCTACTATACAGGAGTTAGGTGATCTTATTGATATGTGGGTAACGTACACTAATGAAGGTAAGAAACCAGATTGGAATGAACTTGTAAAGCTAACTGTTACTAAGAATGAACGTAATCATATGTCTTTACAGAATGCAATTACTGAGAGTGTGGAAAAGAAGAATGATAACAGTAAAAAAGTAGATACATCTATTGATGTAGACTACTTCAATGAACCAGTATCATTAGATGTTAATGGTGACGTACAGACAGGCTTTATGCCACGTATGGTGGAGATGCGAAACTTTGATACTGATATTACTGATTATAAAGCAAGTGAAGGTGATGACATATTCGTAGAAATAAAACGTGACGATCAAGCATATACTACTGCATTCATAGAGGCACGTGATGAAGATGTAAATATAGAAGTACCTTACTTCTTAGGATGGAATACTATCAAACCTGACTTAATACAACGTTCAAAACCATACAATCTGTCAGAACTTATACATGAATATAATAAGTTTTACCGTATGCGTAACTCAGATGGAGTTATTGTATTTATTGAACCGTTTGCAGATTCAGATGATGTACTTAATATGGTAGAAGTGTCTGACGGTAGTGTACGTAAGGGTATGGATGATGAGATTATATTCAGGATATACGATAAGAACATTGAGATTAACGTACGATGGAAGAATGGTAAGGGATGTGAGTTTATAGTACCTACTAAAGCAATCGAACATATGTTTGATGTAGTAAGACGTAGTGGTTGGTACAGAAGTAGGGAACTGTATAGTTCCATAAGAAAGATAAGCCATAACGTTGTAGTTAATAGCAAATTAAGTAGTAATGACATTATAGAGTTACGCTTACTTGGAAGTACTAATAACTATCTTGACGTTGCTATTCAGGGTATTGAAAGACATAATGATGATGATCCTGATCATTTGAACGTTGTTAATAGTGGTGAAGCTACGATAAAAGAAACTTCACGTACTACAACATACACTTTTAATTGGGGTACTATACGTTCCTGGCATAAGAAAGATAAACCTAACTACAAATATCATATTGTAGTTAAGAACGTTCCAAGTACGCCATCACACGGCTACAAGTTCTTATGTAATAAGCTACAACTTGCTAATTTATCTATTGTTTTGTTTGTAAGTATGGATAAAAATCAGTTTGACAAGTGTGATAGGGATAAGTATCAAACTACTGGTTCTTCACGTATACTTATGAATATAGATGAAGGATGTAAAAGAGGTTATCATACGTACGCACTGAATGCGTATGATAGAACCGTATTCATGCTGGAATCTAATAATCCTGATAAACTATCGGATATGTTTATATTTGCAGACCAGTTACGGGCAATACGTGATGTTACTATGGAGGTAGTATGTTAAAGACTAAACCTTCATGGATGAATTGGAAAAATAAAGGCGGTACAAACGTTAGTACGGGTTCCTCCCGTGTTGATACGCAGAACGGTGAAGGGGCAGACGTAATGTCTGCCCCTGATCCTGAATTATTATTGAAAACGTTAGTAAGTAGTGATGGTTTTGATACAGATATTCAAAGAAATACAATACGTATACCAAATAGAAATGTTAATAATGCAATTAAAAACATGAGTAAAGAATCAATAAGCTATATTATTGGTGATACTAAACACTATGCTGATTCATGGTATCTTGGTAGTGGTAGGTATAAGCAAAACTTACATAGTGTGGATAATAGTTTTGACTACGAATATTTACGTAATAGAAAACTATCATCCACTTTGTCATTGTTATTTGGTAAGATTGCAGAAGAACGTATGGGCGATAGTACCGAAGGTTTAGACAAATGGGATATAGACAAGATAATGTTTAGACGTATATCTAAAAAAGTTATAACTGATTGTAAATACGCAAGAGAAAAACAACGTCTTGTACTTATGCTCGATAGTAGTCCATCATGTAGCTCTATGGCTAACGTTTATAGTCAGATAGCAACGGAGTCTGCAAACTTTGACGACTTAGAAATATATGACGCACCAAATGGCTTCGCACACAGTATATATAACCCGAGAGAAGGTAAATTTGTAAGGTTAAGTGATGAAGAGATTGAATATACCGTACTTTGGGGAGGATTTAATGGACGTACTATTATATATTTTGGAGACACGGATGCTGTACGTAGCATAAGATCATCTTGGAGTTATAATGATATTCACTGGTTTTATAGATCACCATACGAAGACCATGAATTAAAATCTCAGAAGTTAGATACTCAACGTATACGTAGGCAGTGGAGTGATAAAGTTACTGTATATATGTGTAATAATATATCTCAGTTAATGCAGGCGGTGAGGGATATGAGATGAGTAAGATATACGGTGATGAGTTTAAGTATGAAATACGTAAACTTAAAAGACTTGATAAAAAGATTTTAGAATGTAAAGCACACGCAGAACGTATACGTTATGAGTGTGAAACAAATCCTGCACTTAATAACAGTTCAATAACAATTATAGAAGCTATAAGATCACTGTTAAATCTATCAAAGAAAGTAGTTATGCTTCAGGATACGTTAGAAGATTTTGATAAAACGTATGAAAGTATTGATAGCTGGGTTATAAAAAAACTTATGAAAAATGAAGTAGATAAATATGATTTTAAAAGAATATCTAAACTACGTATCGGGGCTGAAAGATTAACTAATATGTACAGTGATACTTTAAAAAAGTTTGGTAAGAAACTAAGGGATCAACGTAATGAATAAAAAAATAATAGAGTTAATAGAAGAACGTTTAGAAAAAGGAAAACGTCAATATGCAGATCAGTTAGACGTACATGATGGAAGAGATTGGTTAATTGAAGCACTTGAAGAAGTACTTGATTGCATGGTATATATAAGCGCAAAGATTTTAGAAATAAAAGAAACGGAGAAACGTAATGGAATTAAATAAAAAGCAGAAAAAAGAACTGCAATCACATGGATACGATCCATGCGTAAGGCACTTGGACTTATACCCTGAAGATTTTATGATGGACTTGGACGTATGGAAACAAGTACTTCAATGTCTAAATCTTAACAAAGCTAATAACGGGGTTGTCTTAGCAGTGGTAGGAGTTAAAGTTAAAGATGAAGTGTAAGGGAAAATATTGATCCTATTCGGGAATCTTCTTGTTTTCAAAACAGGAAACAAGAATATTCCCGAAATGGTAAAAATACATAAAACATAAAAAAGAATTTTTTCAAATAATAAAACAAGAGGAACGTAATGGGTAAAGAATCAGAAGAAATGAGAAAGATGTCAGAACATTGGCATAACGTAGGAATAGAACAACATACAACAAACTATGGTGAGGTAGTAGCCTGTGATTTTTGTAACGGAGGAGAAGAAAGTAGCGGAGGTGTACTAATAGGAAGTTACGCAGTATGTGGGGATTGCAGTGAGAAGAATGGTTACTACAACGAAACTTATGAGTACAAGAATGAGATAACAGAACACTTTAACACTGAGCAAACGTTCAGAGAGAACGTACTTGAGTACCGTAAAAAATCATACGGAACAAGAGATGCAATACAAACCATAGTGAGTTGGTAACGTGGGTTGTACATGCTGTGCCTGTGAAAAGCAGGTAGACGAGAGATACTTTGATACCGAAAAACGTATGTGTGATGATTGTATGCTTAAAGAATATAATGACATAGGTGATACTAATTTTTACAATTACTTTGGCGTAGATCACTTTCCAAACGGTGAGAAAACAAACCTTAGGAAGGTCATGGATAAAATTCTACGTAATATTATCAAAGATTTGGAAATAATATTCGGTGAATTAGATAAACGTGACAAGAAAATCATAAGAGAGAACTTCAAGTATAAACAATCATCATGGGATAGTTTAGGTGAAGGTCTAAGATGTGTATTAGAAAGAGTTATTACTCCATTAAGAATGGACGTACACCAAGGTGAAGCACTTAGTGCAATACGTAAAGACATGGAGTTAATAACACAAAGTAAAAAACAACAGGAGGAACGTAATGGATAAGTTCATAAAAACAATGGAACTTTTAACAATATTAATACTTGGTCAGCCAAGAAAGAAACGTGGTAGACCAAGAAAGAAGGGAGGTTTGAAATGAGACTACGTAAGAAATGTAAGTTTTCTACTAATAATATAGCAGACATGGCATCACTACATGATGACATGGAATTAATACTTAGAAAATCTATAAAGAAAGATGGATCAAATCCTGAAGAGTTTATATCTGAACTATTTACATACTTTAATGATAGACCTAACATACATACTGAGTTACAACCTGACATAAGCTTTGATAAGTTTGTACTATTTATGGCTCATACTCACCTAAAGGCAACAACAGTACATAATGTATTGTCTGGTAAGGAAAAAGACCCTGATATTATTGAATCTGTAAGAGATGACTTGGAAATGATACTTAAAACAAAACGTTCCATTGAGTATGGAATTGACAAAGATAGATCTATTGGTATAGCTTGTAAAAAGACAGGTAGTAAGATACACAATACGTTAAAGGAACAAATAAAAGCAACAGAAAACTCAATCACTAACATGGTTGATGATGTAATAGCGATGGCTTAGGAGTACATTATGAAATTTGAACCGTTTGAATACAACTTAAAAAATAAAATAGTTCCTATGGCACAATCAATACTTATACGTCATGGTAATCATATACCTACTATATTTACGTATGACAAGAATGGCATAGAACATATATCTGACCTATCAGAATTGTTTTCAATAAGAAATAAAGATTTAATATATGAAATCTTAAAGAACTTCTTAGATGAATCTGGTACGTTAGCATTTATATTAGTTACTGAGGCTTGGTTTCGTAGAGTAGATAAAGATGATGAAGATGGACTTAAAGAATCACTTAAAGGTAGTAAGCGTGTTAGTGAATATGATGATAAGGAAGAATGTATTACGTTCCAATGGAGCTTTAAGTCTAATGATGTAAAGTCTGGTGTTATTACATATCCATTTCAGAACGTAGATGGAAATATAATAATTGACTATAACAACAAGACGTTAATAGACAACGATAAACTTAGCATCAGTAGAGCATCAAAACTATTGAAATAGTATTATTGTATTTAAAAAAGATAAAAAACATCTTGGGTTTCAGTATTTTTATTAGTATATTAAAGCCTGATATGATTATATTATATAATAATAACGTATGTTATGGTTTAATTGTTTTGTAAGTAAACATTAATAAATATAACGTACGTTATGATTATACATACCAAAAAAAAAGGAACGTAATGGAATTAAATACACAATTAAAACCACGCTATATTGTTACTTCATTTAGGGCGCATAGTGAGAACTGGAAGAAACTTAAAGTTCTTGCTACAATAGATGGAATGGCTATACAAGATAAGCTTAATGAAGTTATTGTAGATTATCTTGATAATAACTATAACAATGCTTTAGGTATAGTAACACGTAGCAATGGTGAATCAAAAGAAGGCTAATACTATCTCCGTAAAGGAGATCTATGACGCCTTCATCAAAGAAGAGAATGATAAGAAAATAAAAGGACGTTACTTAGGTAACGAGTCTTGGTATCACTCTTCTGCAAGCGGAATGTGTTTGCGTAAGCATTACTTTGGATCAGCTTTAAAAACTGAAGAAACTCCAAGAGATGCTGACACGTACAGGCTTTTCCGCTTAGGTGAAATAGTCCACACCGATGTTCAGAATGCTGTAACTGCATACGCACAACAAAACGGGCTTCCTATATTCATAGAGAATGAACTACGTTTAGATGATCTTAACGTACGTGGCTTTATTGATCTTGGATTCTTAGAAGATGGAATACTCTATGATATAAAAACGTGCAACGCATGGAGATGGAAGTTAATGTTTGGACGTAATGCCAACCCTAAGGAAGTAAGTAAGAACTACGCACTCCAACTTGGAACGTATGGTCTTTGGTTTAAAAGAAAGTATGGATACCTGAATGGTTTAGTACTTGTCTTCTATAACAAAGACAATTCAAGAATGCGTGAGTACGTACTTGATCTTGATTGTGTTGACAAAGCTGAAGAATACTGGACTAATACACATAAAACAATAAAGGAATCAATAGAGAATAATAAACCACCTATGCTACAACTCGGGGTTACACCTGCTGAAGAATGGGAATGCAATGAGAAGTATTGCCAGTTCTTTAAAGTATGCGGAGGCGGTATTAAAGGCAACTTCTAAAGGAGGAACGTATGTCTAAAGAAAACATGGCTCTATGGAATAGTGTCTGTGAAACCGATCCTGGTAATACGAAACACGTTAACCAACGTGGAGGTTTCACTGCTATTGGAGCGCAATCACAACTAATGAAAGCAACAGAAGTATTCGGACCATTCGGATACGGTTGGGGTGTTAAAACCGAACACATTGACAAGTGGGAAGATTGTGGATTAGTAGTATATCAAGCAACGTTATGGTTTATACCTGAAGGCGAGACTGAAGAGTGCTACGTACCAATCCATTCATCAATACAGTACAATAAGAACGGACGTATTGATGATGACTTCTTCAAGAAAGTAGCGACTGACGCACTGACCAAAGGACTGAGTAAACTTGGATTTAATGCTGATGTATTTATGGGTAAGTTTGATGATAACAAGTACGTCAATACACTTACTGAAAAGTATAATAAGCAGATGGATGATACAGCTAAAGAACTTATCAAGAAAGAATTAAAGGGTATACAAGAAACAGATGACTTTTATGTAAAGGTTATTCATGCACTCGATAAAGGTAAGATAGGTAATGGTAATCTTGAATCTTCTATCCAGAAAATTAAAGATTATAAATCCTTGATTGCAGCAAGTTCGCAGCCAGCCGGGAAGACTAAAAAACAAACAGAAATACGTATAGATGATGTAATACACAAGGAGATTAATAAAAATGTCACAAACTAATCTAAAGGATGCGTTTATTGATTCTGTTATGGGTGATGATCCGTTTGTTGATGCTTATTACGAAGAGCAGGACGATATTGTTATAGAAGATGGAACGTACCCTGCTGTAGTTATTGATATGTCAATACAAGACCATATAATAACAAAGAAAGGTGTACACGCTGACTTATATAAGCCGAAGTACCAAATTGCTAAAGGTAATTATAAGGGTAAGTACATAATAGATAAAGGTATATGGAGATTCCGTAGTAACCCCTCATCTATGCACAATAAAAGTAATCGTGGAAACATAGCTTACAAAAACATACTGGATATTTTTAACATACCGCTTGAGTCTGTTGAAGTAGGAGGAAGGATATTAAAACGCCTACCAAAACTAACACTCGAAGATATATCTGGAAAGCGTGTAATTATAAGTGTTGTTGTAGATAGTTATCAATCTAATTATGGAAGAGTATCTGGTGGTAAAGTAGCCATGATACATAGTGTTTGGAAAGATGTCAGTACCGTTTCATAAGAACGAAAATCTAAATAAACAACGTTCTATAGAGTCTGAAAAGGCTCTAATAGCATCAGTACTATCTGACAATGACAAAATAGATGACGTACTCCCGATAATAAAAAAGGATATGTTCTATAATGACTTCCATGCTTTAGTATGGGATAAAATTATAATGCTATATAAGAATGGTGTACAAGTTGATATAACTACCATCAAGTCACAGCTACAGAACAACAATAGCCCTAACAATACTCCAGGTGCAGACATCATAGAGTTCTTTGATCACATGACCACACCAAGCCATGCTGTACAGTACGCAAAGAATGTATATGAAAAGTCAGAACTTAGACGATTGTCAGTACTTGTAAATAAGATACAAGAAAGCATAGGCAGTGACAATACTGAAACAGCAGATAATTTATCAAAGATACACAACCTGATAGGTAATGTACTGTCTATACATGGGGATGATAAGTTTGATTTACTTGATACTATCAAGAACGCTATCAGCGATATGCAAAACCAAGACAACACAATACGTTTTGGTTATGGCAATCTCGACAAGATGGTAGGCGGTATGAGAAGAGGAGAGATTACTGTAATAGCAGGACGTCCCGGTCATTTTAAAAGTACTATGGCTGTTAATGTAGTAGATTCATTATTGAAACGTGGATATAAGGTACTTGTATTTAACCGTGAGATGAAGAATACATCTATGATGCAGAAACTTCTCGTGTCTGAATCAACTCAGGTATCATACTCACGTGTAATAACTGGTGTATTATCAGAAAAGGATAAGATAGATATAGATGCAACATCTACTACCCTTGCAAAGAAGTACGGAAATAATCTCATAATGAAAGATACAAGTAATGACTTTGAGTCTACTGTAGCATTGATACGTCAGATAAAACCTGACGTAGTTATTGATGATTATATAGGGCTTGCTACTTTACGTCATATAGAAGACCCACGCCTACGTACTGATTCTATAATGAAAGAGTATAAGATGCTGTGTAAGTCATACAATATGTGTGCAATACTTGTGTCCCAGTTAAACAGAAAGTGTGAAGATAGACCTAACAAACGTCCTATTCCATCTGACTTACGTGAAAGTGGCTCTATAGAACATGATGCAGAGACTATACTGTTTATGTATTATGAGTGGAGATACTTAGGTGTAGGTTCCAAGAACGGTGAATATGGAATAGATGTAGTAGTTGGTAAAAATAGATACGGTAAGACAGGAATAGTCGAGCTTGGTGTTCTTGGTGACAAGTGTAAGATATATGACCATCATTCCGTAGCACTTGCAGATAATTATGAAATACAGGAGTTAAGTAAGGATGAAGATACCATACAAAGAAACAAAAATAATAGTGGAATCACTGAAAGCATATCATCAGATTCTGAGCAACAAAGAATATCGCTCTCCTGATGAGTTAAGAATGTTCAACGGTCTAACTCCAATTATACACAGTATAGAAGATGCAACAAACGATCTGAAGAAATATAATGAAGGTCAAGCGAACAATAAAATACCAATAGTGGAGGATGATTGTGAAGTCTGCGACTAATGTAAAACGTGGAAGACGAAATAGACAACGCGGTGCAGAGTTGCAACGACAAACTGTTCGTATATGTAATAAGCTTGGTCTTGAATCATTTAATCGTGACAGGGGCGGAGCAAACCATGAGAAAGGTGACGTAGAGATAGAAGGTGATTACTATGGATGTAAAAGAAAGAAGTTCATACCTAAATATATAATACCTGAGAAGGAGGAGATTGGTGTGATATTTAGAGCAGATAGAATGAAGCCTATTATAGCTATAGATTTTGAACGTTATCTATTAATGTTAAGAATAATAAAAGATAAGGATGAGTATAATGACAAGTAATACTGAAATAATATTAGAACTTGAAATGTATATGCAAAGATATAGAGACGCATTAGGTGAAATAGCAAATTGTGGAGATCAGGCAAACGCTTTATATCTAAGAGAAATAGCGCAAACAGCCCTCGATGGGGAACCTACTACGGCTGATAAATTTAATAAAGAAGTACAGAACTACGGACCACCATATTCAATGACTAATCCATCTGGAGAACTTGTTAAAGATAGTACTTTAGGAGCTGGTTTTGCACATAAAGATGTTAAGTGGGTATCTCCACATGATCCAGGTGATGAAAATAAAAACTGGGATGTAGTTTCTTCACAGGAAAAAGAATAATTAGGAGGGTAATGTATGTTAATATTTGATTTACCACATTGGATACTATCATTTACTGTTTTAGGTGCTGGTATTTTTATGTGGGCTATATCTATAATTATAATAGCTGTACTAATTAATATTATTAAAATAGCAATAACAAAAACCATGTAACATAAAAAGGAGGATTACAATGGTAAATATAGCAATACTAAAAGTAGACCCGAGAGGTAGGTTAAACATACCTATGTCATTCCTAAAATCTAACGGTATAAACCCATCTTCAGGTAATTGCGTAGCAGTAATGAAACCTAAATACAATAGCAATGATGTAGTGTTTGAATTTATTGAGGAAGTTGACGAAGGAGATATTAAATTAAAAGAAAATGGAAGATACATAAGAAATAAACTACAAACTGTTATAAGTTAGTGAAAAATAAAAGTATACCAAGGGCTATTAAACCTAAACCCTATAAAGGTTTTGTATTTCTAAAATCTATACCAATAGGTAAAGAATTTATTACGCCATCAGGTATGAAAGGAACTGTGTTATCTAAAAATATTGGTAGCGTTCTATGTAGATTCACGGACGTTACCGGTTGTTGTGATAAGGAGGATGAAAGCTATTATCTTGGTAATCGCAGGATAGCACCAGAAACAAATGTAAAACAGATAAAGGAGAAAAACGATGCCAGAAGAGTATGACAATACAAACTCAGGTGCGTTGTTTAAAAACAACCAGAAAGAAAAGGATTCCCAACCAGATATGAGTGGTGTCCTTAACGTAGAAGGGAAAGAATATAGAGTAGCCGCTTGGTCTAACGAGTCTAAGAAAGGTTCTAAGTATCTCTCTCTTAAAATAACAGAAAAGGGAGAATGGAGTAAAAAAGAAGAAGAAGAAAACGTACCATTCTAACCTTTATAACCTGTTGCCTTACCCTTCCACAATACAAAGGATATAAAATGTAACAGGTTATAAAATATTATTCGGGGTCAGTTGCTCTTCCGCCCTCCCTTGTTTTAGTTATTGGAAGACAGTGAATTAACACCTATGCTGACTCCGTTTTTATTAGGTAAAACAAATGAAACAATATCATCCACCTAAGTATCGAAACTTTGAAAATGCAAAAGAAAACCCTGCCGTACGTGATAGGTTTTTAAATCAGTTACATAGATGGGATGCACGTAGAACAGATCAAAAGCTAAAAGTCTGCCCATTATGTGAACGTGTATGGGAAGCTATATACATAGGACTAAAAGCAGACAAGAAAAGATGTGAATATTATGACGACTTCCCAAAGTTTGGGAAGTTGAAAGTTATATGTAATAAATGCTTATAGTGGTTATTGGCAAATAAATATGTGTTGGCTATACATAGATAATAATAATAACGTATGTGTTATTAATGGCAGTAACCACTTGAGCTTTACAAAGCAGATTGCTTAATAAAGTACATATGCCCCCAGTTGAAGAAGGAAGTACATGAGAACCGAATATAACTGTGGATGGCTTAAACTCGTAGCATGGTTCTTACTGCTTTGTTAAATTTGTTAGATCGGTTATTCAGGTATGGATTATCGGGGAGAGTCTAACGAGAGTGCTGGGTACACTTTAAAATACCCAAGAATTAAATAAATGGAAAAAATACATAAAACATATAAAGAAGAAAACTTCATATTTGTCTTTTTCCCATTTTGGGACTATCCCAATTTCAATTTGGGAATTGGGATGGCGCGATTTTACACATATAGAGAGTATAGGAACAATTATGAATACTCAAATCTAAAAAATGTTGATGCTTGATCTATTTAGCGGAATCGGCGGATTCTCATTAGCCGCAAGTTGGGTATGGGGAAATGATCTTGAGATTGCGGGATTTTGTGAGATTGATAAGTATTGCGAAAAAGTACTTAATAAGAATTTTCCCGGAGTACCAGTATATAAAGACATTACACAATTAGATGGAACACAGTTTAAAAATATTGACCTTATCACCGGTGGTTTTCCATGTCAGGATATTTCGGTAGCGGGAAAAGGGAAAGGATTATTTAATGAAGAAACTGGAGAAAAAACACGATCCGGTCTTTGGGTTGAAATGCTTAGAATCATTAGCGAAGTACGACCCAGATACGCACTTATTGAAAACGTTCCAATGCTCACTGTTCGAGGAGGAACCAGAGTCATTGCTGATCTTACCGAAATCGGGTATGACGCATCGTGGGATATTATATCGGCTCAAGACCGGGGTGCATGGCATAAAAGAAAAAGAATCTGGATTGTTGCCTACCCCGACCTCGGGGATGTACAAACAGGACGTAATGGATTCCGGGGAGTATGCTCGAAAGATAGAGAAAAAAGGACATCAAATAATGTTACCAGCCGCAATAAAGTTAAAGCAAACTTTTCCTACCCCAAGAACTCAAATGACAAGACCGGTGAAAATAAGAGAAGGTGGGCATCGTTCCAATCTGGAAGAGGTGGTCGCAGAGAGAATGTTTCCGACTCCGAATACAATGGATCATTTACCGCCAATGAGCAAAGAAAAAAGATTAAATCATCCAAGTCGTCCAAATCGCAAAACGTCGGGCAATCTCAGAGAAGAAGTAATATATCGAATGTTTCCGACTCCACAAGCATCGGATTATCAAGAAAAACCGACAAGCAAATCGTGGAAGGCGAAGGGAGGGGTGAATTACTGTCTGTCAAACCCGGAAATTCAAGAACAATGGAAGAAATTTCCAACTCCAACAGGAAGCGATCACAAAGGATGGAGTCGCAATCACAAAAGAGCCAACGATCCGACAAACAGACTGGATTTCAGGGTGGAACCGGAAACGGGGGTTGGTGGGACGTTGAACCCCGAATGGGTTTGTTGGCTGATGGGGTATCCACCGAATTGGCTGGATGTTGGGACCGAGAACCAGACATCCCCAGAGTCACAACAGGTATCAAAGACAGAATCCATAAATTGCGAGGACTCGGAAACGCCATAGTACCTCAGGTGGCTTATTATATTATGAAAAAGTTACATACTGAAATTTAGTTGTTTGATTACTGTAAAATAAAAGATAAGAAATGTGTGTTTGCTACGGAGTCTACGTATGACCCTGAAGTAGATGATTATCTATGGGAAACATATACGTTTTGCGGTGCAATGGTTGGTTCAGTAGATATAAGGGTAGATAATTTAAGCCTCTGCTGGCTGGATATGAGTAATAGTCAAAGGACTAAGCACATGAAAAAAATCAACAATGAAGTCATGCCTAAACGTGGTTACTATTATGACAAAGTAAGGAAAGGGTGGTTCAAGGCTTGAATTTGGATATAAATATCTTTCAGTATTTAACATAGGTAAAGTTACAAGGGATAATATATTATGAAGAAAGAATTAGCAATAAAACTAAAAGAAAAAGCTGAAGACATAGCAAAGAAATTCAGCATATCAGAACGTGATTTCAACTTTTCTAATGAAACGTTTAGTGTTAGCTCTATCACACCACTAAGTGAAACAACTGCGAGTGTAGAGTTTAAGAAATCCTCAGGTAAGTATGGCGTTGCCTTTTGTTACTGGATTAATATGGGCGGTGGTCAGTGGCGATACTTCTTCCCAACGTACGATCATTGTATTGGAGCAGAGAAACTTAGAGAAGTACTCCATGATGTAGAGAGGAGAAACTTCCCATTGAATTTTAAATGATTGATACCACTACTAAGGGTGGTATAGGTGAACTCGTAGTAGCTATAGATTTATTAAAGAAAGGATGGACAGTATTCTTTCCGATAGTAGATAACATAGGCTGTGATTTAATTGCGATGAAAGATAACGTAATTAAAACAATACAGGTTAAGTTTCATACCAAACCAAGCTCAGGTTCATCAGGTTCTATTAGTATAGATATGAGAAAGCGTACAGGCAGGAAGAATATTATCTCATGTAAGTGTAACGTAGTTGCTGTTCCATTGCAGAAGAAAGAATTGGGGATAGATACTGTAGTTTATATACCATACAACGGAGAGATAACGTTGTCCATTGCATTTAAGGACGCTAAGAATAACCAGACCTCAAAGCGTAGGTGGTATAAAGATTTCCTTGATGTGCCTATTTAAAGTCTAATCCAGATGGATGATATGTTAAAAGATTTTTATTTATTATTTGATCAAGTACTGAATCCGCAGTGAGATCAGTCTTTGATACTATTCTATCTTTATATATATCTAATAATTCTTTAACTCTTCCTCTTTCTTCTTCAGTAAGGGATTTTAAATACTTTTCAGAAAATATCTGACCATAATGATTCTCATCCCAAGTTGAAGGATACGGTCTTAGTCTATTTGTCATTGATGTTATTATATCTTTATGAACTTTTTGTCTTATACTCTCATAATAGTATGATTCACCACGCCTATCTAATTGATTATCTTCCTTATGCTCTAAAAATGCACGTGTTTTTATAAATACTTTTTCAGCATCAAGTATTTTTTCTGGTGTATCTGCATATATTAATGCTTCAGCTAATAATTTATAGTGCATATTCTTTTCATTGACATCAGACCTTCCCTTCTCAAGCCAAGCTGACACCGAAAGCCTATGGTCTTCATTCTTATACTGTTGGTAGCTATCTAAAAAACTATACATTGATCTTCTATTCTGATCATACTTAAGATTAGTATCTGAGTTTAAGTTTCTATATATATCATAAGATTGACCAACAATACTTATTTTCTTAGAGTAATCTGCAAGACCACGTGACACAAGTGACATATCTCGCATAGCCGCAACACCTGATAAATGATTGTATGAATCCTTACTAAAATCTACCATTGCTGGCATAAATGAAGTTAATGTAGAACCTGTTTCGTCAAAAAAGTTACTAAATATACCAAGAAGTTCACCCTTAAGTGCGTAATTAAACATTTTTAACGGCATTTCCCTGAAGTTATTAGCTAATAAATCCTTACCAACAGCTTGTTTATAGTAAAGTTCGTAAGTACCTATGCCTGTCAGTGCCGAACCAGCCGCAAGTTTTAATAAAGGAAAGGGATTGCCTTCGGTTACAAATGGAACTACAGTTCTTTTGTATGTATTTTCTGTAACTCGGTATGCAGTTCTATAAAATAGAGTAGCCCACTTTTTATTTTCATCTGCCATCCATACTGGTATGTAAGGCAGTGAGGTTACACCCTGAGTAGCCGCTTGAGATTTGTAAAGACCTCTATTATATAGGTCTTTAAATTTACCATCTGTTTCCATCAGTAAATCAAACGCACCGTCTTTATATTTTCTTTTCCCCTTTAGCTTATTTAACATATAATCAATGCCATCATCATTCATTGACATAGCATCTTTTAATGCCTTCCTTGCTTGTAATGGGCTATTGAAGTATGTACCTTTTTTATTTTTTAATAAAGTATTAAACGCATCCTTAATTGAAACATCAGCAATAGCAACAGTAGCACCCCTGTTTAATCTTTCAACCCATCTGAATGGGAAAGAAATTAAACTAAAAGCCTTTCCAGCCCTACTGCCTTTAAATCCTAAACCAATTTCATCAACATTATCAGATATCGAACCTATACTTCTGGTCATTCTATCGTAAGAACTTTTATCAAGTAGATACTCTCCCCAACCCTTAAAGAATTGACCTGTTTTAAATGATGCTACATTCTGTGTTTGACCAGCACCAAAGTTTTTTATTGGCGCACTTAGTCCTGATAGGTGTATGTTAGCAAGAATCTTAGTACCAGTTGCTAAAGGTCTTGTATATGCAGTTGGGGTTTGACCCTCAATAGCAAGCTCTAAACCACGATCTACATATTTTTTTATATCATCACCATAATCATCACCTATTTTATTAACAAGCTTTGCAAGTTCAGAACCACCGCCAGCTCCTTTTTCATCAAAGTTTCTGAATAGGGCTATTGAATTGGAAACCTGATTAGAATACTTATCTAATATTTTACTAAAATCTTTTTCATATATTTCTACTATATCACCAATTACCTTATCCTGATTATCAACATCTTTTATTATTTGATTCTTTTTTAAAGTTGTAACGTTTGGTATCTCATCAAGCTGTATTAATCTATTAGTACCTTTTTCAATTAAAACGTATGGAGGTATATCAACCTTCCTTGTATTTAAAATACCTAATGGTTTTTTTGAGTCAGCAAATTTATCAAAAGAATAAAGAATCTGTTCTATCTCACCTTTGTCAGCGTCTGGATTTCTTGCTTTAATATAAGCCCTTAATTGTTTCTTGAAATTGCTGGCATCCTTACCAAGTAATGACATGGCTTTTTCAGTAAGATATCTTGGTGTATAGTCTGAAACATACGCTGAGTTTTTTATAGTTTTTTCTACATCTACATTTATTTTTTTACCATCTTTATTTAGTACAGTTTTTCCTTTACGGTTTAAAACATTTAGTACGTCACCATTATCAAATGATTCATCTGAAACTTTTATAACTTTCCCGCTAACTCTATCATAAACTTTTAAAACTGGAACGAATTGCTTTTCTCTTATCCTAACTTTCCCATTATTCTTTGCAAGTTCCATAAATGTTTCATTGAAATAATTACGTACACTTTTTTGTAAGAGGTCTGGATTTTTTATTTTCTTTATTTCATTTGGGTCTATTAACGACAATAGTTTTTCATCTTTATTTAATGCAGTAATCAAATCAAAATCTTTTATTTTCAAACCAAAATCTTTTGTAACATTATCTTTTAATTCACTTGCAGAACCCCTTACTATAGCTTTTGTGTCTGCATAATCAGCAATCTTCCTCGATAATATTGCACCAGCCTTTCCCCATCCATTAAGGTTAGCTTCAAAAGAATAACCATATGTTTTCATACCTTTAGTCGTTAATCGTTTAGATAAAAAATCAGTAGGCACTTCAAATGGAAGATGATTATCAACAGTAGCTTGTCTTATACTATTTATTTTCTTATCAAGACCTAACATATTCTTATATGTTTTCAATTCCTCCATTGACATTCTTTCCATATTGCCATATGATTTAGTGAAACCCTTCCTCCTTAGATTGCTTGCTTCTTTTGTGTTTATTCCTAATTTAGATTCTTTCTTTACTATAGACTTGACAATTTTTTGGTGTTCATCATAAGACTGTTTATTATTAGCCTTTAGAAATGAGCCGGGTTTAAGTACGTTAGGATTCTTTTTTAAATATGTTTTTTGTATAGTCTTTGGGTCAGACAATACATTTTTATAAGTGCTGTAGAACTTATTAAGAACATCCGATCTTGTTTTACCAAGCTCTGTAAATGTTTCACCTGATGTACCATCACCAGCTTTTAAAACTTGATAGTTTAGTACGTGATCACCTTTTTTATTTTGTTTTATTCCGGTTAACTGGACAACCTTTTCAGAGCCTTCAACTTTTTTCTTAGCAACAAATCTATTTCTTAAATACTGAGGTCTTGATGTATCTAAATATAATTTAATCTCATCAAGCGCATCATTACTCATAGCACTTAATACTTTTTTCTGTACTTCTTTATTGTCAGTAGCTACTCTAATACCATTTTTTATAGCTTCTTTAACAGCAATTCGATCTGCACCAACTCCCATATAATGAACAGCAGTTCCAATAGCACCATCTACAAGTGAATTTTCCCATGATGTTTCACCCTCTCCTCTAATTCCGTAACCAAAATGGCTTGCACCCATAAACGTTGCATACACCATACCAGCTTCCAACGCCGTACCCTTCACACCGCTATTTAAAACAAGATTTCCAACCTTTCCAGCACCAAGGATACGTGGCAGTCCAACTGCTGTAAAAAGAAGACCTTCCATAAGCGGTTTAGTAAGCCTCTCTTTAACAAAAAAACCTTCTTCGCCTATTGGTATACTTTTCTGCGTCATAAGTGTAGATGCGGCAATATTAGTTAAGCCAGAATCAAGCGCATTAGCCGCAGTTATTCCTTTTATAGTAGGCGGTTTCTTCAATACTTTTATTCTTGATAGGAATTTTCCTACTTCATAATCAGTAGAACCTATGCGTGAAAGTAATGCTTTATAATGTTTCTGCTTACCAAGTAATGAATTAGTACCAACAACACCAGCTTTAGCAAGCTCTTTATCTATAAGTGCTTCCTGCTTCATCGCCCTGCCTAAGTACGATGCCCTGCCTTTAGCTGTAATTTTAGCCGACTTCGCTATCTTTGTTACGCGTGCAAGTTCGGTATATCCTTTACTTGCCTTTGCTAATGCCTGTGTAGCCTTTGTTCCTGATCCTATAATTTTCAAACCTCCAACTAAGAAACCACTTCCAACAAAACTTGTAGCAAATCCAGTTGCATAAGACACATGACCGAGTGCGGTCGTTGTGGCATCTTCAGGTTCTGTATACTCAGATGAATAATCAAGCGGTATTGGAGAAAGACCTTCAAGAAATTTCACCATCATACGCTTCTTGAAACCAACGTCTTTCTTTACGTTTTCATATTCATTTTTTACATATAAATCATCACTGTCTATTTCTTTCTGTGTTATTGTACCAAGGGTTTTCTCACGATTCTCCAAATTCTGCATAAACTTAAGTGCATCAAACTTACCTTCAGTTACTACTTCGGGAGATGGAGGACCTATAAATTTGTCAGTGTCTAAATCAGGAGTTTCAAATTCAGATTGTATGGGACCAATAAAATCTACATTGCTAATCGTAGAATCTTCTTCTATATTGAAATACTTATATGGATCAAAACCCGACTCTACTTCTGGTTTTAAATCTGGAGTCTCTAATAAAGTATCAGCAGCAAGGTCTAAAACATCTTCACTAATACCAAAATATTCATATGGGTTGAATCCATTTGACATATTTACTTAAGATATTCTCGTAGTGCTTTTAAGTAATCTTCCTCTGTAGCAAATCCACCTTTAGGAGTAATAAAATTAAATAACCCACGCATTGCCGCGTCCTTGTCAGTGAGTTTATTATCTTTCATATACTTAAGAAGGGCATCATTTGTTACACCCTCAATAGAATCTGGTTTAGCTGGAGTTATTGCATTCTTGACTTCTACTATAATATCATTAAACCGATTCTGGCTATCAGCTATATTATTTTTTCTTATTCCATCAAGAGTCATATCACGTGATTTATCTCCCAAAATATCTTTTTCATTTTTTATTGTTGTTTGATACAAGCTGGCAAGACCTATTAGATTTCTAATTTCTTGTTGGTCAACACCCTTTACTTGCTGTTTTATAATTAATGATATTGCATCAAGACCAGCCTCTCTCGGTAGTTGTTTTATAGCAGATGTTATACCAATATCCAAGCCAGCTTGGCTTGCGAAATCTTCTATCCCACCTGAAGATACAAAATCATACCAATCTTTATTACTTACATATTCTTTAAGACCAGACGTAAACGATGGACTTCTTTTTACACCCAATCTATCATTCTCAAATATGCGATTAGCCATATACTTATTCAGGTCTTTTCGCCCATCTTCTGTTTGTATAATTTGCTGTGGTTTCATACCAGCATACTTAGTTTCAAATGCAACGTGCTGATCGTAGCTTAGTTGATTATTGTTATATTCAGTTTGATATGATCTTCTCAGCATCTCCCCATTGGCATCATCAGAAAAACCTGTTGCTATAAGATCACCTTTTGATTTCCAATCAGCATTTTTTATAGCATCCTTAGTTTCTTCATTCTTTGCAGTATTCTCTTCAAAATTCTGTCTTCGCTCTGCAAGATCATATGTAGCTTGCCTGTTTTTGTTTACAGATGAAACTTCTGCAAGTTTTAAACTGTAATCCATCTCGTTTTGTTGAGACTGAACGTAGGCATCAGCAGCTTGTTTTGCTACTGCACCAGCCATTGATGCTAATAACACTGCATCTGACGGAGTACTTATATCAGGTAAGCTAACTGGATCATAGTCCACTAACGTATTTCTTCTACGCTGTGGTAGCTGTGATAGTATCTGTGATGGATTAAACTGTGCCATATATTAACTCCTACTCACCACCCAAGCCAATTAATACCCAACCTGTTCCAGGTTGAAATTCCCAATTTCTACCCATAGAGTCTTTATATGTTTCCCCTGGTCTTGGTGTGCCAGTATATCCAGTAGGGATAAAGCCGTCATCTGGTTTAGTATAACTATATATATCATAGTCTGTTTCACTCTGAAAACCTGTAAGTAAATTTGCTAACTGATCCTGATAATCAATACGTTCACCACGTATACCGGATGTAAGATCAAGAAGAGCACCTTTAAAAGCCTGACCGTAACCACGTTGTATATCTTCACGTGCTTTACCTACCTGAGCACCAATAGCACCACCGCCAGCAAATCCCGTAGCACCACGTTGAAGTCTTGCACCTGAAGTAATACCTGCAAGCTCACCTACCGATGATTTATAAGCACCTGATATTCCTTCAGAAAACTGTGAACGATATAATTCTTCTGAGTAAGGATCATACTCAGGTATCATACTACCATATGTAAGACCTGTTTTTTCATCAGTAGTACTTAAAAAATCCTGCGATGGAGTTCTTCCTATATCACCATAAGCAGTACTTGTACTGTAAGGATCAGAAAATGATCTATAATATTCGTATGGATTTACTGTAGTACTTGGCATAATTATTACCTAAATGGTGATGACCTGTTACCAAACCATCTAAATGGTATTCTTGCACGCTTTAAAGGTCTTGATGGTCTATAATATTTTAACCAATCTAAAAACGTTGGCTCTGTAACATTCCATCCAGTGTCACCCCTAATAGCTTCAATTATTTTATCTTTTCTCAACTCACGTGCTCTATCGCCCATAATATTATACGGCTTTGCCCACTCTGAAATAGTAGGAAGTGTCCTCTTCGGAATCTCTTTAGTTATCGGTATAGACTCAGCAACTCTTTGAGCATAATCACTTTGTGTAGCATAATCAGACCAATTAATTGGAGAATAAGGACCACCGGCAAGCTCTTGTGCTTGAGCTTTAGCATATTCAGTATCAACATCAAACTGAATATTTGACATATCCATATCAGACATGCTAAATGGATCGTACGGTCCACCTGCAAGTTCACGCATCTGCCTTTTATTATATTCAGTATCAACATCAAACTGAATATTTGGAAGTTGAAAATTTGGTAAATAAGAACGTAATGAACGTCTTCCTACCGGATCTTCTGATTGCGCTACTGCCGACTCTACTGCCCTTTGATTTTGAACCCAATCAGAATAATTACCAACATCCATTCCTTGGTCTATCTTCTTCCAAGGTCTAAAGTATTCACGGTTTAAAGCTCGTGTGCCACGTTCATATATTTGACCTCCTAAATCCTGTTCGTATGGTGATGCACCGCCAAGTAAACTACCTACTGATGGTTGTTTAGTCTGTAATGCCTGAAACGTAAGTTTCTGAAGTGGGCTTGCATCTGCTCCGGGGTCTGTTATATACTTACCGCCAAGAGGTTTATTTAGAAAACCTGAAATGTCACCAAATTTATCAAAAGTACCAGCCTGACCTGCGCCTATTATACCCTTGCCAATATCAAGAGCCATTTGAATATTAGCTTTTTGATCTGCAAGTTTACCCTGTAAAATAGCCTCTTCTCTTATATCTTTAGCACCTCTTGCAACATCTTTAGCCTCCCTACCTACGAATAAAAGATCAGATAGCGGATCAGCGGCACTTACATCTATTCCTTCTGCACCTTTTTTAAATCCTTTTGTTTCACGTTTTTCCCCATAAGAACCAAGACCTGTAACAGCTAAACCAACACCTCCAACAACAGGTGATAACGGTCCGGTAACACCTATCTGTGCTAAAGTAGTTAAGCCTTGACCTAATTTCTTTAATAGCCCATAATTACGAAGACGGTGTTTAATTCCAGATGTTTTTTCTTTATATCCTATTATAGATGATTCTATATCTTTAACAGCACGTTGTAATCTCTCACGTTCTGACTGACTTATACGTGATGCAGCTATTGCCGCTCTTGCTCCTGTTGATCTTGTACGTAATGCCATTAAAATATATAAGGTTTTATACGCTTATAATATACATAATAATACTGTTTATTCTCAAGGGTGTAAACCATATCTATATCGCAGTTATTAAATGTCCGTTAAATTGAGTATATTGGGACAAATTTGTTGAGAAAGTATATTGATTATGACCACTATCATGATAAAAATATACTCCGATTGTGTCGGTTTTTTCCAATTTTAAATCAACCGATATACTTATCCATAAAGATACATCAGTTATAGCATAATTTATTCTTTTAGCCCTGACAGCAACTTGATTAGTTTGGCTTGTATGTTCTGCATTGGACTCATTTTTAAAAAGAGATATAGATAGTGAATCTTCAGCAGCCCAATCCCCAGCATCTGCATTTTTATCGTTATCGATAACTATTTGGCTGTTAAAATTATAAATACCAGACACAGGAGAAGTAAAAACATTACTTGAAAAGTTACTTCCAATATCATATATAGAAGTATCAAATGTTACTCTTTCGTATTTAGCTGTTGTTAATTCCTGCTCATCTGAAGACGCACTTTGCCAGTAATGGAAGGCAGGCATATTTCTAAAATATGGAAAACCATGTATAGTTATATCATTTTTTACAGTAAGATTTTTTTCTACGTATTGATTACCATCATAACTCATATAAGACTTCCAGAGCTTACCATACTTTTTTCTATATAGAGCTAACTGTTTATTGTTGCTTTTTGTTATAGCTGTCTGACCATCTAACATACCACCGACAGACGGAGTACCATTAAATTCAGTAACGTCCTGCTTGGTATTGATTAGTTTTCTTATGTCTCTATTATTAGACATTAAGTTACAACCTTATTTTTTATTGCCCTGTACTCTATAGTCATATCATTTATTTGGTACAAACCAGCATTCGGTTTAAATCTTATCATTATACTTTGACATGATATTGGTGATGACGGTGTAAGCTTTACAACATCCCATAGATCTGAAGTGTCAACAAGATTGCCTGTAAAACTTCCACCACCATTAGAAACATAATCACTCTTACCATCAATCGCATAGGAAAAAGGAGTGGTCTCAGCATTGTCAGATTTATATGTTACAGATATAGAATATATCTTTTTAATAATTCCGGGTAATCCAAAATCAATATCACGGGTAATTATAATACACCCAGTAGTAGAAACTGGTATAGGTAAATATTTATAAAATTCAACATCACTTGATGCGTCATACTTACCAACAGTTAAATTATTATTCCAATCCGTAACAAAGTTAGTATATGTATGACCATGTGTAAATATCTGTGTATTATAAACCCATCCACCGCTATCAAAATCATAAATAAAACCTTGATTTGTAGTTGATGATGAATTATTAGGAGATTTAAACATAATTAATGAGTTACTCATTGGGTCATACCCCAACATAACATCTTTAACATTAGCTGAACCGCGAGCAAATGAATACCATGCAGGAGTCGAAGCATTATCATCAGTAGATTCGCTAACTCCAATTATTTTTTCAATAAGATTTGAAACCTTACTGCCATCATAAATAAAACATCCAGATTCATTAACCCAAGAAACTCCATATGGTGTTCTTGTAACGCTAAATGGTTTATTAACACCGAAGTATTTTATAGTATCCTCCAAATACCAGTTAGCAGGACTTGGATTGGCTATATTTATAATATGAACTAAGTTATGTTTAAAAGCAATCAGCCTGTCTGCATACGTTTCTAATGCAGTATACTCTCCGTAATCACCCTTGGATACGTCTATAAAATTAGGCTCAGGAAACGTATCAAATTTATTAATCTCACTATACATTATTCTATCGCCATGCTTTTCAAGTTCACCACTTCCACCAAATATTTTTAAATTAGCTACAAACGTCCTGCGGTTAGCAATGACTGAAGACTTATACATTTCTCCCTTACCACCAATAGAAAGAAACTTAACGTCTGGAGAGAACCCATTAATAGTCTCATACGTATCTATATTAGGAGTAATAGAATTACCAGTTGCATTACCTAAGACATAGTAACCTTCACCAGATTGGTACGTCCAAGGAACATGATTACCATTAAGTGTCATACGTACACCCTTAACTATATCTATATCAGCAAGCAACGTAAGGTCATCAGTAGTATTCTGCTTCCTAATATAGATTCTTCCGCCAGTTACCCTACCATTATATGCAAAATCAGCATATATAGAAACACGTAACGCGACTGCACCAGCGCAAGTATGCGTACCAACTCCTATATTAGTACCATCATCACCATCGCTCATCTTAATTGGTAACGATTCCTGATTACCATCATAAATAAATGACTGATAAAACTCATACGTAGCGGTTTCCCAATCTCCATCTGCTGTGCCATCACTAACACCTATATTAAAACCTAATCCACGATTAATAATAGGAGTATCTTCATGGTTGTTTACATCAGGAGCTGTACCTACAAGCTTACCTCCATAAATCCTTTTGTATGTAACGAACTCATCTTCACCAGCTTCCTTAGTACAAAATAAAAACTCTTTTGGAGCTGTGCCTAAATCATCACCTATGCTTATAACTTCACCTGTTTGACACTGACTCTCATCTATCTTTATAGCACTACTTGTATCTTCAAAAACAAAAGCATTATTTCTATAAACAGTTATATTATCGAGGTCTGAATGCTGGGAGCTTGTTGTGGAAATATTTCTAATGTGTAAAAAAGAAGTAGTATCTACAGCAGTGAAAGCATTTTTTAATTTATTACCAGCAGATGCAGACGTACCAACCGATACAGATTCAGCAGAACTATTCCAGCTATTTGTATTACTTAAGCTAAATTGAACATTGCTATTTCCTCCAGAAATAATATCAAAACCAACCTGATAATCTACTCCAGCTACTGTAGCTATAGCTAAGTATGCACTACCTGCCGCACTCGCACTATTTGTAAATATACCAGTACCTCCAGAATGGACGAATGTAGCATTTGAAGCTACAAAGCCATCACTATCTATTGCAGTTGTACCAGCATCACCATTATTACCACCAAAATCAAATATATTATCATCTGGATCAAGTAAATCAGCAAAAAAAGTTTTCTGAGCACTTGAAAGCATAGAACTCATAAACCCCTGAACTCTAATATTTGTTGATGCAGCTGAACGTTTTTGATTTGCTACACCACGATACTCACTATAAAAATTAGTGTTAGCTGATGTAGCCCCAGTTGCAGTACTGCTATGCTCATCGTCTGGTAGATTAGCATTTGTACCGCTCGACTCCCCAACATTTGATGAATTGACATAGCATAAAGTAAGACTTCCATTCTCAGTGGATGAAACACCAGTAGCCTTTGGCGGGTTAAGAGTGTTAGGGTGTTCTTGCCACTCTGAAAATACTGGAGCATTTACATGACCAAACTGATCTCTCTGTATATATCCATACCACTTTATTAGACTCGTATTCTCTTCATTTATATTACATACACGTAATGCCTCATCAATAAAGTGATATATATACTTAGCATTATTACCATCAAGAGTAGGCTTAATTACCGCAGCAGTCCATCCGTTATCTTTCGCACTGTAATCACTGGTTGCATTAGATGACCATACATCAATGTTGCCAGCACTATCTACGTCACCCAATGCTACAAGTTTATCACCAGTGGCTCTTATTACCTCTATCTGTGGGTCAGTTGAACCAGCACTACTTTCTGATGTAATAGGATTCCCTTTTAATACATAATAAACATCCCCGTTTGAACCTAATGAAGTACCATCAGTGGTAATATCAGATACAAAAAACACACCGTTATTACTTGCAGTCCCAGTTATTTTTATAGTATCACCAATCTTTATAAGATTTTGAGTATTACTATTATCAGAGGTATATATAGTACTATTGGCATTATTAGTTCCACCTTCAAGTAACATATATCCTTCTTGTGGGACTGCCATAACTACCTTGGGGTATCTTCCATTACTGTATCCATAGCAGGATCATCTGGATTAGTAACGGTTTTAACAAAACTTATCTCACCATTACTTGTCCCAATCGCAAGCGCAGTACCACTTTTAGTTTCATTGATGGTCTGTGTATTGTCCCTGCCATGATCGGACTCGAAATAAAATAAACCGTAACCGCCTGAACCTACAAGGTTAGCTGTTCTTTCTACAATGTATTCTGATAAATCTGTACTACCGTCCTGATCTTCTACGTGAGGATAGAGCTTGCCAGCAGTTTTGATTTTACCCAAGGCGTCAATAGACATATTCTGTATGGAAGTAGATTCATTTTCCTTTAAGTCTCTTGGGTCTCTTCTAATATTTATGCCACCAGACCAATCACGTATAGTATAGTACTGCTTAGGCATTAGTCTCTTAATTCTATATGGACAAGGTCATCAAAGTTATTATCTTTGATCTCACCGTCACTATCCCAATCGCCACCCCAACGTATTTTAATACCCAATTGCTGACCTATACCACGTACCATACCACCCATATAATGAAACCTTTCACGGTCATTCCAATCAATAGGATATGGAGCAACGTCAACTGCTTTACCTTCCATGTGCTTTGAATACTTAACTTTAGTAGCACCCTTTTCAAGAAGTTCTTTCTGTCTTTCCTCTGTACGTATGCCTTCAATAATAGTAACGTCCATAATTTTTATAAGCTCATTAAGAACGTTAACAAGTTTTACGTTAATGCCCTTCAGTCTTTTTCTTGACACTCTTCCAAACTTAGGCATTAGAATATACCCCATTTAGCCTTAACAACTGCTTTGCCAACATCAATTAATTCTTTCATGACAGCGTCTTTTTCTTTCTTAGTAAGCTTACCATCTGCATAAGCTTCTTCTAATTTCTTAAAAACATCAACGCATTCTTTGACAATGTTTTTATACTTAGCGGCTACAAGAGTAGCAAAACCTGCTACGATTACACCTAAAAGATAAAAAGCATTTGCCCAACTTATCCATTCACTCATTATATTAACCTCATTATTATTGACACTATTACAGGCATAATAAGGATACCGATAGAACCAACCGTAGTTATTTTAGTTAGATTAGTTTTATTATCCTGCACTTGCCCATTTATTTTTTCAATATGTTTCTCAATTCTTTGTAGTGTTTTAAAAATACTTATTTGTCGTTCTTCTAATTTAACAAGCCTTGCTGTATTTTCAGCTCTATATTCTGCAACTGATTTACTATTTGACATTTCTTATTCTATCTAATTCTTTTTCAAGATAATCAATACGTTGATTCTGTTTTATATCAGCAGGTATTTCAGCATCCTGATTTGCGTCTGCATCTTCTTCAATTCTAATTATATGTTCTTCATTCATAGCTACCTGATATTCAAGAAAAGATATTCTTGAATTTAATTCTCCATACCCATATACAAGAGCACCAATGAAAGCAACAGCCTGTATAATCATTGGTAAACTTATATTTAAGCTACTGTTATCTGATATAGGTTTAATGTCTGCCATTGATTCTGCTTACACTTCCTTTTACTTCCATCATTACGTCTGAAAGGTCATTAACTTCCTTAATCATGTCTTCATGCCTTCTGTCTCTAATATCATCAGACTTATTCCATCTGTCTATTAATTTAATAATCATTCCTTCCATATTCTCAAGAGTTTCACTCTGTCCTTTATTTTCAATACGCAAATCCTCCAACGATTCCTGTTGCTTCGCACTCTTCTGACTTAAAGAAACAACAAGGTAGACAAACATGGCTCCTACCACACCTATCATCCCAGCCTCGCTGTATACTGCTAAAAAATCTATCATTAGTTCTTTTTATTTTTACTATGAACTTCTACATAATTATGTATTTTTGCAAGCATCTCGCTAAAAGACATGGCTTTTACTTTCTTTTTTTCTTTCTTCAATTTATTCAATTCTTATGTTTAATTATAAGTGAACCATGCTTTGATACAGCTTTATTAAGAATTGCTAATGTTTCTCCACCGATACAATCCGGACACCAGCATTCATCTGTGCCATATTCAGGATGATTAAACTTAAATCTTTTCATTGTCTGTCTATGAGTTTCCTCAACAAGATTACCTTTGAAGTTAATTCTTTCTCTCCTTATAGGAATAAAATGAAAATCTTCAAGGTGGTCATAAAACTTAGTTTTTTCCATCTTTATTGAGCATAGTAAACATTTAGTTATTTTCGCTTTTTCTTTCTCCAGCTTAACGGATTCAAGTTTAATTCTTTTTTGTACCATTCAATTTCCTGTTCCATTTTAGCATAGCGTATCTGCTCATCTTCTATATGCTTACTAACTAATTCAGCAATCTGGGCATCTGAAGTAGCCATCCCTTGTTCGAGGGTTTCAATCCTTGAGATAAGATTCCAATAACCATAAACCAGCATCCCGCAAAGAAATAAAATCTGTCCCAGCCATTTAATGTTAAGTTGTACTGAAAAATTGTCATCCACGATAGCGGTTCGATAACTTCGTGCTGTAGCTGGCTTTTCATTTATGATTTTATCAGCCATGACATAACATAAGACATAACAACCACAAATATTATAAGACCAATCCAGAAATGATATTCTTTATCTTCATTCATTTAAACATTTTGTTAATCTTTTTACTACTTTACTCCAAGCTCTTTTAGACCATTTTCTACTGGCTATAATAAGCATTGCCTTTTCTCTTAGAATTTCTTCTTGATTTAGGGTCATATTTCCAAACCACCTATTGACCACCCTGAATCACATCCAAAAAAAGATGCAATAATAATTAAAATACATAAAAGTATTAAAATAAATGTTGCAAAAACTTTTACTTCATTTGTTTGCATATGACCATCCAATCATCTTTTAACTTTTAAATACTTTGTCTCTTGATTACTAATAAACACAGATACTATCCTTGATAGTAATTCTGATTTAGTTTCACTTGAACTATAAGAAATACCTCGTTTGTCATAAAAATCTTTTATTTCATCTTTTGTATTTGAGTCTGTAGGGTAATCTGCTTGTGATGTAGCAACTCCATTTATAAGATGATGCTTGCCAATTAGAACTCTACCATGTCCATTTTCATGTTTTTTAGCACATTCATCAACGTAGTATTCTTCTATATTCTTAAAACTATCTGATCGCCTTACGACAGAGCCATCTACTTCTACAAAATAATCATATCCAGACGTAGGGTAAGTCAAGGTTTCAACAGTTCCATCTTTGTATGTCTTGGTTCGGGTGACCCCGGGAGTGGTATTTTTATGGAGCCTGATACGATGACCTTGACTACACCTACGGATTATCATTTATGCCTCTACTTCAGAAGCTTCTGGTTCTGGCTTCTTTTCTTCTTTTTTCAAAGATTCTCTAAGAACCATTATTTGACCAGATTCCCATCTTTGCAACCGAGTAATCTGTATTCTATACTGATTAATATCTTCTACAATAGATTTCTGAAAATCAGTTAAATCATTAATTACATATTCTTTACCATCAAAGTTTAACATAGGCTTTGATTCGTTGTTCTTTTCAGCCATTTTATTCTCCTTTGTTTATTTGTTTTCTAATGCTTCCACCTTAGCTGACAATTCTTGCACTGCCTTGACTAAGTGAGCCACAATACCAGTAACATTAATTGACTTGCCAATATTTCCAGCCTTTCCT